>Ga0209292_1002186_pt1 | contig 22781 bp, 15 predicted proteins | sample GOMGulsemesocosm_2_FD_184634 | JGI IMG/M metagenome (GOLD analysis project Ga0209292, IMG submission 184634) | Methane-oxidizing microbial communities from mesocosms in the Gulf of Mexico - GOM9C Gulf of Mexico (SPAdes) (version 2) | ecosystem: Environmental > Aquatic > Marine > Cold seeps... | reverse complement strand
GAAATCAATGGGAATGAACTTACTTTGGCAAGATAAATCGGGTTTGTAGTTCGCCATGAAGTTTTACGCTGAGTGAATAATATCTATTAGATCACAGACAAGATCGCGGCACAAGATTAAAAACACAAACTATTCAGGAATAACAAAAGGAACATGGAAATGTTCCTTTTTGGAGAAATTCTACAGCCTCAACGCCTCATTAAGAGGCAAATAAATAGCTGGTTAAAATTAGCGAGGCACGAGCAAAAACCAGCTATTTTTTGTCCTACTTGAATGACTTATGTGGTTGGTAAACCTAAACTACAAACACTAAAGTTACGAGTAAAAGACGGTAGTTTTAACCAAACCTTTAATTTGAGCTACTTTATAAACAGCAACTAAAAACAAGTAAACTTAATAAGGTAAACCTTACCAATAAATACAAAGCTAGTCAGCAATTTTAAATAAACTATTGTAGCGAAAACTTACTGAAGCACGTATAAATATTACCGATGATAAATACACGTTTAGCTAAAGCCAACAAACCAACCGAATTTTTATAACACTAGCCCACATGTTTCACTATGCAGGTAATGATTTGACTATCTATGCTTAGATAAAGCTGTTTTAACGGGTACTTTAGGCAAGCTAGCATCCCATTTAACCGCTAAATCTTTTAAGCGGCTAACAATATCAGGATATTGGTTAGCTACGTCCATAGATTCACCGCGATCTGTCATGACATTATATAGCTCAACACTATTATTATGCTGGTGCACAAAGAGCTTCCATGGTCCTTCACGAACCGCAAGCATAGGCTTTTTATTAGATTTATTCGCGTATTTCCATTGCCAAAACATCGGTTTTTCACGCTTAATTGTACCACCCTTTAACAAAGACAGTATACTTTGACCGTCAGAATGATAACCTTGGGGTAACTTAACACCCGCGATTTCAGCAAAAGTGGGTAGCAAATCTACCGCGGTGATAGTTGAGATTGTGTCCACTCTTCCCGCAGGCACGGCACTTGGCCAGCGAACTAAAAATGGTACACGCAAGCCGCCTTCATAGGTATCACGTTTTTTTCCACGTAAGCCAGCTGTTTGTCCGACACTAAAGAATGTGCCTAATGGCTCTATTCCTTCTACTTTGGCATCAAGATCATTAAGGAGAAAATATTTGCTTTTAGGGCCCGTGACTTCAGGACCATTATCGCTAGAAAAAACGACCAAGGTGTTTTCCGCTAAATTTAGCTCATCTAACAGCTCTAAAATTTTACCAATACGTTGATCAGCACCATCAACAACTGCCGCATAGACTTGGTCTTGTTCGTTTAAATGGGCATATTTAGCCATTGAATCTTTGGCTGGATAATGAGGAGTGTGTGTTTCATGAATCCACAAATTAATAAAAAAAGGCTTAGTTTTATTACGCTTGATAAAATCCATCGCATCATCATACAATTTAAAGGCATCCGTCTGGGGGCCTGGTCCATTAAATACTGATGCCTCATCATAACCATATTCTGTCGGTAATGGTGCGTCCTTAATGCTACTATTGGTAAGATGCCATTTGCCAAAATGAGCGGTTTTATAACCGCCTTGCTGCAAGACTTTCGGCATTGTCACTAAATTTTTATCTAACCAATCAGGCATGCCAAAACTTTCATGGTGTTCAATGGTTGAAAAGTGGCGATGTACACTGTTTTTTGCTGGGTACTGACCCGTTAGTACGGCTGCACGGCTAGGTGAACAAACCGGGTTAGACACACTAAATTGATAAAATTCTGAGCCTTCCTCCGCTAAACGGTCAATATTTGGTGTGCGAATATCGGGATGCCCATGCTTACTAATATCCCCCCAACCGAGATCATCAGCAAAGATAAAGATGATGTTAGGCTTATTAGCCAAATTTTCCGCATAACTTGAGACACTGACCATTGAAACAATGATAAATAGAGTTATACCAAGTATTTTTTTTAACATAATAATGCCTATATTTAATAGTTATCTAATAACTTAAACTCTGAACAGAGCGAATATTGATTAATGGCAACGTTTATTACCGCATGACCCCAGATGTATTTCTGTATTTATAGTGATAAAAAACTCGGCCGCAAGCGACCGAATTTGAATATAATATTTGCGATAAAGTTAGCAACAATTATTTAGCATAACGCCCAACCGTTTGTTGCTGCTCGCCTAGTCCTTCAATGCCTAAACGCATCACATCGCCTTCTTTAAGGTACTTAGGGGGATTAAAACCTAAGCCAACCCCTGGAGGTGTTCCGGTACTGATGATGTCACCGGGTTGCAAGCTCATAAATTGGCTAATATAGGAGATAAGAAATGGTACTTTATACACCATGGTACCGGTATTGCCATCTTGCACTCTTTCGCCATTTAGCTCTAACCAAATGCCTAATCCGTTTGAGTCTTTCACTTCATCGGTAGTGACTAAATAAGGACCGATAGGGCCAAAGGTATCGCAGCCTTTACCTTTACACCATTGACCTTCTTTTTCTAATTGAAAGGCTCGCTCAGATAAATCGTTAATAACACAATAACCGGCAACATAATCTAACGCCTCTTCTTCTGAGACATATTTGGCTTCCTTGCCAATAACCACACCGAGCTCAACTTCCCAGTCAGATTTTTCTGATGTCGGTGGCATCAGCACGGCATCATTTGGGCCGATGATTGATGAAGTTGCTTTCATAAACAATACCGGCTCTGACGGTACGTCCATACCCGATTCCTCCGCATGGTCAGCATAATTTAAACCAACACAGATAAACTTACCTACTTTGGAAACAACTGGCCCTATACGAACGTTTTTATCGACCACAGGTAAGGTACTTAAATCTAACGCCGCCACTTTTTTAATTGCATCTTCAGCAAAAAAGTTACCATCAATATCATCAACATGAGCAGATAAATCTCTGATCACGCCGTCGTTATCCAAAATCGCAGGCTTTTCAAAACCCACCTCTCCAACACGCATTAATTTCATTTTTTTTAATCCTATTTACATCGAAAAACTTTATTAATTAAAGTATTAAATTACTAGAGCGTAAAAATCTTATCCATTAACAACCACTTTTCATCATTGGTTGCCCAAGGCAGTTGTTGCTGAAATGTCCACATTAACTCTTCCCATTCAACAACCTTAGGGTTACTTAAGTCAGCAGCTTGCTTGGCTGCAAAAGAGAAACCTTCACTCACGTCTATTATCATGAATAGTCGATTGCCCACTAAGTATATTTCTGCCTGCTCAATACCTGATGATTTAATGCTATCGATAATCTCAGGCCATACATTTTCATGATATTCTTTATACTGACAAATTAAGTCAGGATCATCTTTTAAATCTAAAGCAAAACAATGTCGAGTAGTGACTGTTATTCCTTATTTTGGCAAGTGTTTTTGTGAACGTTTTCCGTATATGGCAATGACAACAAAACACAGTAAAGGTAAAACAAACGAGGCTTTAGTCGCCGAAAAACCATCAAAAACAACTTTCATATCAATAATGCTGGCTTGTGCCATGGGTAAAAAGGTGCCGCCAACAATCGCCATAATAAGACCGGCTGCGCCAAACTTGGCATCATCACCTGTGCCGGTTAAAGCAATACCATAAATGGTTGGAAACATTAACGACATACAAGCTGAAATACCCACTAAGGCATAAATACCCGCTACACCATCAAGTAAGATAGTCGCCACTGTAAACAACATGCCTCCCGCAGCAAGTACCATCAACAACTTACCAGGATTAATATATTTTAATAAAAAAGTACAAACAAAACGGCTCAAGCAAAATATTACCATGGCGTAAATATTCAACATTTGAGATTTTGCTTCAGCGGCTTGCTCGGTCAAACCAAGTTTGACAAAAACTTCAGTGCCATAATGAATGATAAAGGTCCAACACATGATTTGTGCACCGACGTAAAACATTTGTGCAATCACACCTTCACGATAGTTCTGGTTGGCAAATAAACGTTTAAACGTGCCTTTAATATCCAAGTCTTGAGATTTTTCTTCGGTACGAGGCATTTTTTTAACGGCAATAACCACAAGCATGATGATAACCACAACAGCAATAGCTAAATAAGGGTTACGAATAACCTCAAGATCATTGGCGGTGATCGCGCTAAGTTGCTCTAGTGCACCGGTCGAACCATCTTCAGCTAAAGCAATTCGCTCATCTGCCGTGGCAGGGTTTAATTTTTGGATAATAAATTGAGTGGCAACAAACATACCAAGCAATGAACCGACAGGATTAAAAGCTTGTGCTAAATTTAATCGTTGAGTCGCCGTCGATGCGGGTCCCATGGAAAGTATATAAGGGTTGGCACTAGTCTCAAGAAAAGACAGACCACAGGTCATGACAAAAAAGGCCAACAAGAATGGCGCAAAAGCTTGCGCATCGGCAGCAGGAATAAATAACAAGGCTCCTAAGGCATAAAAGCCAAGCCCCATCAGCAAACCCGCTTTATAAGAGAATTTCTTAATGAAAATCGCCGCAGGAATTGCCATTGCACCATAACCACCATAAAAAGCCACTTGTACCCAAGTACCTTCTGCCGTACTCATTTGTAACACTTTTGAAAACGCTTTCACCAAAGGGTTGGTGATATCGTTGGCAAAGCCCCAAAGTGGAAAACATAAGGTGATTAAGATAAAGGACACTAGGTAAGCTTTAGGTACCACCTCTGCCGAGGTAGAGTGACTCCTCCCCAGAGCGACTTGTTCATTATCACCATCAATGGTTGCATCCGGATTATTCATTATATTTAACCTTATAATTATAGTTGTGTAACCTTTGCTAAAAGGTTAATTGTTTAACGTGACAAAACCACCATCAATAGGAAAATTAGAACCGGTGATAAATGCCGCTTCATCTGAGCATAAATACACAATTAATCCGGCAATTTCTTCAACTTTACCCATACGACCAATTGGCTGGCTTTTTGATAATTTGTCAAACATTTCTTCTTTTTCATCGGGATAGTTCTTTTCTAAGAAATTATCGACAAATGGGGTGTGAACACGCCCTGGGGCAATACAATTACAACGAATACCATCATTGATGTAATCTTTAGCTACCGAATAGGTCATGGTTAATACCGCGCCTTTACTCATTGAATAAGCAAACCGGTCAGCAATACCCACAGAAGAAGCAACCGAAGCTAAGTTAATAATGACACCGCTTTTTTGCACTTTCATCGCACCAATAACCGCTGACATAAAGTTGTACGTGCCCTTGATATTAACGTTATACAGTCTGTCTAAATCATCCTCAGAGGTGCCTTCTAAGTTACCAATATGGGCAATACCTGCATTATTAACTAGAATATCAATTCTGTTTTCTAACAAAATTTCAGCAACAATCTCTTTTACTTGGCTAGAGTTACTAATATCACACTGATAAGTGCTGGCTTTACCGCCAAATTTTGCAATCATATTTTGGGTATATTTGGCCGCTTCAATATCTATATCAACGATAAAGACATGAGCACCTTCTTTCGCAAGTTGTAGAGACGTAGTTTGACCAATACCACTACCACCACCAGTAATTAAGGCAACTTTTCCATCAAATTTTTTATTCATGATAATACCTTTAAATTTTTTTATGTCGTTATAATTGATAGAATTTTTTGGCAGTTCCTGCCCAAATACATTGTTGTTCCGTGCTCGTTAGTGGCGCCAGGAGTATCTCAACTTGCTCAAGCCAACTTGTATAGTTAGCGCAGGTTTCAACCACAGGCCAATCACTGCCCCACATCAAACGTTCTGGGCCAAAACAAGCCAGTAAGTGTTCCATATAAGGTGCTAATTTTTCAAAAGAAGGGTTTGTTCCAGCTTCAGTCACTAAACCTGATAATTTACAGAAAGCAGACGTTTCTGCAGCGATTAAGGCAAGTTTATCAAACCACTCTGGGCTTGAATTAGTTGATATAGCAGGCTTAGCACCGTGATCAATCACCACCTTGAGTGCCGGATATCGTTTGTTCAAGGTATAGAGCGCATCTAAATGCTGAGGCAACACCAAAGCATCAAAAGTTAAATTTTTGTCAATGAGCGATTCAAAGACTGGGGCTAGTTCTGCTTTGAGCATCCAGTTGCTATCCTCGATATCTTGTATCATCGGACGGATCCCTTTGAAAAAAGGGTTTTTACTAAAATGCTCTAATTGGGCAAGCGCATTAATACTTTCCATATCAATCCAACCAACAACGCCTGAAACAAAGTCTGTTTCAGTGGCAATTTTCAGCATAAACTCTGTTTCTGCTGTTGTGGTCGCGGCTTGTACCAAAACGGTTTTATTCACCTGAGACTTTGCCAATATCGGCGCAAGATCATTAGGTAAAAAATCTCGGTACAAGGGTTTAAGCTCAGGAGTTAACCAATCATAATCACCGCGAGATAATTGCCAAAAGTGCTGGTGTGAATCGATACGTTTCATAAATTACTCCGCGATACCTGTAGGTACTGGAACATCAGGGTATAAAATACCGGCATGCTGTAATGCCAACCAAAATTCACTAGGAATATTAACCTTCATTTGTTCTACCGTAGTTTGGACACGACTTGCTGAACTCAACCCAGGAATAACACTGACTACTGCGGGGTGAGCTAATGGAAACTGCAAAGCAGCAGCGGCAAGTGGTACATTAAATTCTTGGCAAATATCTTCTATTGTTGCCACTGTTTTGATAATACTTTCGCTTGCTGGCTCATAATTATAATGTGGCACTACCCCTTCTTTACGCACGCCTGTCGCTAAAATACCAGAATTGTATGGACCACCTAGTACAATAGAACTATTTTCGTTTATACAGCGAGGGAGAAAGCTTGCCAGTGATTTTTGCTCTAATAAGGTATAGCGACCTGCGAGTAAGAAACAATCAAAATAACCATAATCCATCGCTTGTTCGCACACTTCAAACTCATTAACACCTAAGCCAATAGCTGAAATTAGCCCTTGTGAGCGCAATTCATCCATGGCTTTATAGCCACCTTCCATCGCTATTTTAAATAAACGTTCATGGTCATCACCATGCGTTGCCCGACCAATATCATGCATGTATAAAATATCAATTTTAGATAAACCAAGGCGCTGAATACTGTGTTCAAAAGAGCGCATAATGCCATCGTATGAATAATCATATTCAGGCTCAAATGGCATGGGTGAGCAAAAACCATATTTATCTGCTGCTTTTTCGCAAGGCGTTAAAATACGCCCTACCTTGGTGGATAACACGTAATCCTTACTATCGTATTGTCGTAAAGCATTCCCGACTCGGCGTTCGCTTAAACCAAAACCATAATAAGGCGCGGTATCAAATTGATTAAGCCCTAGCTCCATCGATTTAGTAATACTGTCTTGTGCATCACTATCTGACATGGGGCGATAAAGGTTACCCAAAGTCGCCGCGCCAAAACCAAGCTCAGTCACCTGTAACTTGGTTTTACCTATTTGTCGTTTTTTAAACATACTCTATCAACTCAACTATCTAACTTTGGGTAAACAAGCAGGGCCAATGCCTGAAAATTTCTTGTAGGTTAAAACAAACTCTTGGTGACCTAACTCTTCTGACTTGGACTGTTTTCCTTGGGCAACTTCGATGACCAATTCATATATTTCATCACCAACTTGGGCCACCGTCGCTTCACCTTTGATAACTTTACCAGCATTAATGTCCATATCATCGGCTAAATTGTCATAAGTTTCAGGGTTGGCACATACTTTAATCACTGGCGAAACGGCCGAGCCCACCACTGAGCCACGGCCCGTAGTAAATAAGGTCAGGTGACAACCAGAGGCTATCATTTCAACAATTTCGGCACTGTCGACAATGTTAGGAAAACCATACATCGGCTCACCATCTGGCACCACATCCATTAAATACAAACCGCCTTGTGTGGGTATATCACCCGGCTTAATTAAGCCATGTATTTTTGAACTACCCGATTTGGCATAAGCGCCCATCGATTTTTCTTCTTGGGTGGTTAACCCCCCTTCGGCATTGCCTGGGGCAAAACTGCCATAGCCCATTTTGGTATAATATTTCTCAGCTTTTTCAACCGATTTCATGATTTCAACACCAAGCTCAGGCGTTATAGCGCGTTCAGCCATGATTTGTTCACAGCCAATTAACTCACCGGTTTCTTCAAATATACAAATAGCGTCTTTTGCCACCAATTGATCAAAACAATGACCAACTGCCGGGTTAGCGCCAATACCACTAGTGCCATCTGAGCCACCACAAATAGTGCCAACCATAAGTTCACTGATTTCCATCGCCACTAATTCAGTCTTTTCAGCCGTAATAAGTAACTCCCTGACACTCGATACACCTGCTTCAATGGTTTTTCTGGTACCGCCTGACTTTTGAATAACTAAGGTATCTACTGCACGACCACTGGCTTTAATCGTATTGGCCAATTGTTCTCGGTTAAACCCTTCACAACCTAGCGAAACAATCAATACGCCCGCGACATTGGGGTGAGTACATAAGCCTTCCATTATTTTTAGCGAGTATTCATTGGGGTAACAGCCTGGGAAGCCTATCAGTTGCACATTACTATTTGCACTTTCATTTACTATCGCTCTCGCTACATGGTGGGCACATTCAACGAGGTAAGTCACTAACACAATATTACGAATGCCTTTACGACCATCAGCTCTTAAGTAGCCTTTCATCATTATTCTCCAACTCTGCTTTGGCGTGTATGACTAGCAATATAATCACTTTTCATATTATGCATATGCACATGCTCACCAAAGGCAATATCTTCAATCGCAGAGCCGATAGATACGCCATATTTAATGATCTTTTCACCTTTGACAATCACTTGTCTGGCAATCTTATGACCCACTGTGATATCAGTAGTCATCGAAACCTCAACGTCTTCTAAAGTGGTAGAACAGCCTGACAGTAACCGTTTACAACATACAAAAACATTATCTGTTTTGTTCAATAAAACAAAATGTTTGTTTATCATTTCAATGCCCTAATAAAATAATTCAACTAAGCTACTACACCCCGCTTTTATGAAAGTGCACGCCTATCAATTTCGAAAATACAACTGAGTCGCACTTACTAAACGTAATTTAATCATTAAATTGTATTTTGGTCAACAAAAAGCTGTACTTCTATATTTAAAATGACATCAGTTAATGATGAAGTAAAAATATATTAGGTATAAAACAAATTATCAAATGGAAGCCGTAATAATAAAAATAGCTCATAACAACTATTCCAAGCTAGTTTACTTATAACCTATGTCAGATAAAAAACTATAAAAAGACAATAGAGTGGATCATTAAATAAATAGCAAAAAAAGTGACGTGAAAGTCTAAGACAAGCCCCTTATTGGATTTCAGTTTATTAGGCCAAACTAAAAGAAAATTTCGAACTGCAGTCCCAAATTAGTCGCTTTCCTTGCTTTTTAAAGTTAAAAATTTGTGGGTATGGCTATAACTAATACCAATCAGATTAATTAATGGTTCAAATTATAATGAGGATAAATTTTCAAGAACAAGGCGATTGATTGAGCAATAGCTGGCTATTGGGATTGAAAGCAACGATGTTATTGGATATTTAGACCATTTTAAAAGATCACTTAGTTAGTCTGATTGGTATAATATCAGAGCGATAACATTAATCTTTGATGGGTATATATCTATAGTGATGAGAATAGAATAAACACCAACTATAAATATAATTGGTGTTGTCTTCGCGTCAGATTAATCCGCTAATGCTAACGATTTAATATAGTAATCATCAAGTGCGGCATTGAAGATCATCATTTCAGCAATGCTACCATTTAAATTTCTAAGTGGTTTGGAGAGAAGTGTATTATCCCAGTTTCCGATTGAGGCGGAGCCAATTTTCCAATATTTTGAAGGGTTAACAATTTCACTCTCTTTGACTTTTTCACCATTAACAAACATTGATAGCATATTGTTCTTCCCCTCTAAGCGTATAGTTAGGTGATACCAAGTACCTGAATCAGCGAGTGTAAAAAAAGGTGAATGGCGATATGTTTCGGCTCCATTGTTAAGGGAATTTAGCCCCATGACTAATTTGCCATAACCTAGGTGACTTAATTTAGAAATTTGCCAGTGAATATCGCCCGGTTTATAGCCATCCGTTAACAAAATTGAATTAAGGCTTCTATCCAAACTATCTATTTGTACCCAGGTGGCAAGAGTGAAACTTGCCATTTCATTATCAAGCTCAACTCGCACCCTATCACTTGCACGTTTAAAGTTTAACGCGCTTTTTCCTTGCCATGGACCATCACTCCACTTGGCCCCGACAATGGCACCATGATGCTCAGCGCCATATCTAGATAGATTACTCAGGATCCTAGGGGTTTTATCATTGGGTTCAAAATCATAGTAGGTAACCAAGTCAGGATTTTTAAGTACCTTATCTTTTAATATTAGCCATTTTTTATGTTGCAAACTAGCAGCGGTTCCCGTTAAATCATCAATTTTTTCAAATTCAGCAAATTCATTGGCTAACGTTGGGCTATTGAGCCAACTCGATTTTCTTTCGCCAGAAAAATTAACAGCCTGACCTTTTTCAATTAATTGGCTATAACCATGTTTATTTCTAGCTTTAACCAGACCTTCAAAAACGTGTACTTTTGATTGACCATTCGCCAATACTTCAACACCTATTTCTGTGCCTAAATCAATAATTTCACTATTAGGGGTGTCAATAGTAAAACCTATGGCAACTTTAGGTACGTCGGTCATCACTTTTCCACTAAGTAACTGGATATGCTCTTGATTGATAATATTTATTTTAGCTGGGCCGGAAATTTTTAATTGTGCACCACGATAAAACTCTAGCTCAAGAAAGCCCTCTGCAAGAATTAATTCGCCAGGTTGAATGGTATCGCCAATTTTGAATTTTGACCCTTTACTTAAGCTCAGTACATTGGCAATAATAGCAACACCGGTATCTTGATATTCAGAGACTACAACTTTGTTGATACTTGGCTCAGTTTGAAATAGGTTATTTTGAACATATTGAAATGAAAACAAGACACAAGCGGCCATGCTTAAACCAGACATTAACCAAGGAAAATAATAATGTTTAAAGGTTTTTACTTTGCTTTTACCTAAAGGAGTCGTTGCATGGATACTTGGATTAGGTTTATTTTTATCACTAATAGCCGTGATAATTTTTTCTTCAAAATCATTTGACGTTTTTTGCGCTGATGCGAGGTCAAACGTGGTATTAACAAAGGTTTCTAAGTTATGTTTTGATTCTGCATATTGACACAATAAATGGTCAATACTAAGTTGATCTCTTAATTGTGCTTTGAGCTCTTCGTCATGCTCAGCAAGTTCAATTAACTCTTGAACTTGCTCGTTAAGCAAATTGTTATCTAACAATAAAGCTAATAGCGCGTTAAAACGTTTGATTTGTTGTTTATTACTGTTCATAACCTAACCTAAAATCTAAACAATGTTTTAATTTATACCGAATTCTCATTAAAGATAACCGTATCGCTGTGGCACTCAACCCTAGTACCTTAGACATCTCTTGGCTGTCATGTTCTTTATGATATTTATAGTTAAGCAATTCTTTGCTTTTCACCGGTAAAGTATGAATACATTCTTTTAAGGCCTCAATTTCTTGATGTTCACCAAAAGTTGCTTCGTAATTCAATTCAAATGAGTCAATTAAAAATGAGGTTAATTTATCATTCATTATGCGCTTTTGACGGGCATTTTTTCTGATTTCGTTGCGTACTAAATTACGAGCAATACCCTTTAGCCAATGACCAAAGTCTAAGCTTTGATCAAACTTTTCTAGCTCTTTATAGGCAACAATAAAGGACTCTTGGGCAATATCATCCACGGCGTGCGAGTAGACTCCTAATCCGCGGATGTAGCTTCTTAACGTTGCTTGATATTGTCGAATAAACGAGGTAAATAATTGATGTTCTTTATTCATTATTACGCCATTCATCACTCAAGAGTATTGTTATTTTATCACTCGCTTTAGTCATGTACATAACCTGCAGAAATTTCTTTTTTACGGGCAAAAAGACTAAAAACCAAGACGACACTAAAACAAAATAACGGTAATAAATAACTAATATTAACATTCTCAGTTTGATCTATAATCCAACCCTGTAGTGGTACTAATACAGCGCCACCTAATATCGCCATAATAATAAAAGAGCCACCTAACTTACGATCTTCGCCGACACCGGTTAAGCCTAGACCGTAAATGGTGGGAAACATTAATGACATACAAGAAAAACACCCCAGTAATGCATAGGTACCTATATCGCCGCCAATGAAAATGGCAATACTAATTAAAGCCATAGCAAGACTTGCCATCACAGTTAATAAACGCGCCGGGCAGATATAAGTCATTAAAAAAGTACAGATAAAACGAAAACAAGTATAAACACATAAACCATAAAATACATAATTTCCCGCTTCGGCAACACTGCCAACGCCGGAAAGATTATCCATTATATACTTAATGGCATAGGTCCAAACACCAATTTGGCAGCCCACATAAAAAAACTGGGTCACCACAGCAAACTTCCAATTACGATTCGTTTTTAAACGACCAAAAGACGCTTTTAAGCTGCCAAATTTGTCATCCGACTTTGCCGAAGGAAAACGAGTAAAGAAAATAACAGCCGCTAAAGTTAAGGCTACTAACGCGACAATAAGATATGCGGTGACCACATTTCCAAGCTCTTGCGCTTGAATATTAGTTAATTGCTCAGCAGCCATGGCGGCACGTTCTGATTCAGTGGCAGCATTTAAGCCCTTTAAAATAACTTCTTTACCTAAAAACACCCCCATCAGTACACCAATAGGATTAAAGGCTTGGGCTAGGTTAATACGTTGAGTGGCTTTTTCTTCTGGGCCCATTGACATAATATAAGGAGCGGCTACCGTTTCTAAAATTGCACAACCGGCAGCAAAGACATAAAAGGCAAATAAGAAAAATTCAAAACTCATTGCTTGACTGGCGGGATAACATAATACCGCGCCGATGGCATAAACGGTTAGCCCAACCAAAATACCATTTTTATAACTGTATTTTTGTATTAAATAGGCTGCGGGTAGCGCCATACAAAAGTAGGCGCCATAAAAAGCCGACTGAATAAATGACGATTGAAATTGGCTCATACTCAACACTTTTTGAAAAGCAGGAACCAGTAAATCTGTCATATTATTAGCCGCGCCCCATAAGGAAAAACAGGCGGTTATTAAAATAAATGGCCATATTAAGCCGGGTGAGATGATGTTAATTCCTCTCTGAATATCAACAGAGCCGGTAAGCTCAGTACTGTCTATCGTTTGATTTGCTTCCATTATGTTATCCGTTTTTTATTATATGCTTGGTGATAAGTCGGTGTTGTTAAATTTGTTGCTCTGTTTTAGTTAATGCTAACCTTAAACCGAAAACAATTTTTCTAAACCAGCGGTTTTTTCATTACTGTCAGCGAATGTTTTAGTCCGTACTTTAGCCGACTGCAACATTTTTACAAATAAGTTAGCCATAGGAACGTCTTCTGAAAATTTATGATAACTACCGTGTGTTAAGCCCATATTTTTACCACCGGCAAGTATTAGCGGACAATTTCTTGCGTTATGAGTGTTACTACAAGCGCTGCCATATAATATTTGGGTATTGTCTAATAGTGAGCCAAATTGATCTTGGGTGTTTTTCATGCGGTTAATAAAATAACTAAAATGGCTGGCTAGCCATTGATCATAACGCCCCCATTCTTGCCAATGGCCAGTGGCTTTATCGTGACTCAATTTGTGATGACCTTTTTTCAGGCCAAGGGCGATTTTCGGGTAAGAATCACCTAGCCCCATGCCATCTTCACGGGAGATCATATACGAGGCAACTTCAGTTAAATCCAGTTGAAATGCTAAAACAATTAAGTCGAACATAGTACGAATATAGGCTTGAGGGTCAATTTTTGCGTCGACGGCTAAATCAATATGATCACTATTAAAATTAGCTAAAGGGATATCTAGCCAGGCTTCATTACGTTTTATTTGCTCTTCTAAATCATTCAATGAATCGAGATGTTCTGCTATTTTTGCTCTGTCATTAACGCCGAGTTTTCTTTGTAGGCGTTTGGCATCTTCAAGTAATAAATCAACAACCTTTTGATGCCTGTGTAAGCTTTTTCTACGCTCGGCAGAGGTTGCATTGCCATTAGGGGAAAAGTAACGTTCAAAAATTCGTCGATGACTGTGCTCCGATGGTATTGCATTACCTCGGGCATTATAGGATAAGGTCGAGGCTCTAGATTTAAAACCAACGCCACCATCAGCGGATAACACTAACGATGGATAGCGAGTATTATGCTGTTTAATGGCCGCAGCAAACTGATCAACTGAAATACTGTTATTGTAGTCGGCACGTACATCACCGGCGGTTAAAAAAGTATCGCCAGCAATATGGCCTAATAACTTTCGTGATTTAGGGTGACTTAAGCCACTAATAATTGAAATATCTTGTTTAAAAGGAGCGAGAGAAGACAATACATTGGTGAATTGATAGTTTTTACCTTCGCCAAAGGGAAACCAATTCCATTGTTTAAATGCTGAATTTTCTCCTGGTAAGGACACACCGTTAGGGACTGAAACATAACACATGCGCTTAGGTGCTATATTTCTATTACCCACTTTAGGGGCTTGCGCCATACATTCTAAATACGGCAAACTGGCCGCCACACCAACACCTTTGATAAAACTTCGACGGTCTAAGGTAAATCCTTTAAGAAAATTCATGGTTATTGTCCTTTGCTTTAACTTTTATTGGCATTTAAAAAGGCAGGGCTTTCAACAATAGCGCTAATTAACGTCTGCATTTGATAGTGATTATTTTTAGTTTTTTCAAGAATTGCCTTAAGGGTATCTTCATCATGAAAGCTCACTTCTTTTCCTAGCGCATAGGCGTACAAATGTTTGATCACCGACAGCACCACCTGATCTTTTTGTTCTGACATTAAATAGTCTTTTATTTCTGTTACCCCTTTAATTGACTTGCCGTTAGGCAGTATCACTTGGTCGTCTATGGCTCGGCCTTTATAGGCTTCTCGTAATCTACCTACAGCGTCATATTTTTCAAAAACAACCCCATAAGGGTCAATTTTTGCGTGACAATCACGGCAAGAATCTTTATCTCTGTGTAACTCTAATTGCTGCTTTAAGGTCAGCTTTTCAAAGCCAGGGGTTTCTGGATCTAAATCAGGTACATTGGGTGGTGGCGGCGGCGGCGTATCCCCTAATATTTTTTCTTTCACCCATACCGCACGTTTAACGGGATGACTATGAACACCGTCGGCATGCCCTGTTAAAAAAGCGCCTTGTGATAATAAACCACCACGGGTTTTATTATCATGTAATGCTACCTTGGTGAATTGACTGCCGTAGACGTTATCTATCCCGTAAAACTCTGCTAAGTTTTGGTTTAACATAGTAAAATCTGCATCAATGACATTCAGCGCTGACAAGTTTTCTTGTAATAAAGTTTTAAAGAAATATTGCGTTTCTAACAGCATATCTTGTTTGACGAACCGGGTATAATCAGGGTAGGTAGACACATCAACGGCCTGGTTTTGTTGTCTATCTAATCTCAACCATTGGCTAGTAAATACCTCAATGAATCTCATTACCTTGTCATCAGCCAACAAGCGTGTTACTTGTTGTGGTAATTGAGCACTAAGTTGTCCGTTTGCTGCCAGGGATAATAATTCAGAATCGGGTGGCGAGTTCCATAAAAAATACGCTAACCGACTAGCCAATGCATACTGACTGCTTGTTTGAGTGTTTTCTGATGCACTAACTTTAGCGATGACGCTTGCCTTGGCAGTTGATACCCCCAATAGATTACTGATTACTGAGTCAGATTGATCCCTTGAGTTCTTATCAATAGTTTTATTTTCTGCCAGTAAAGTTTGCTGAGGTTGTGCTAAATATAAGAAGTTTGTTGAAGATAATACCGCGATCAACGTTTCCTTAATTCCTTGTTCAAAAACTGGATAGTCACCCTTAATACTGAGCCAATAATTCAGGTATAAATCTAATTCATCTGCAGCTACAGGTCTTCTATATGCCTTAGTAATAAAATTCTGTAAAATTTCTTTGCCATATTCAACTGAGTCTGATTGGCTAGATTCGATAAATATATTTTGGTGAGTTTTACTTGGCCATTGAGTAAAGTAGGGTGCTTCAAATTCAATATAATCGATATGCAATGGGCTACCAACTTCAGTTGGTTTTTTAACTAAATTATTGTTCCATACCCCTATTTTAAGGCTACTACTGGTAATATGACTCCCTTGATTGCCATGATGCGGAATAGGTAAATTTTCTAAGCGACCATAAAAGCTATAAACCTTTTCCTGCTCTTTGTTATTGGTGACTGTGACGCTGTCGGTAAAGGTTTGATAGTCCATACCATCATCTGTTCTAGTACCAATGTAAGGCATAAGTTCTGCTTTCGCCTTAGTAAATTTACTATTGTCGTAATAATCTAATTTTAGTGCTTTGACATTGTCATTAATTTTAGTTAATACGATATCACTAAAGCCTGAAAAATTAGCATCGCTGTTAATGCTTAAATTCAGCTTCTGACCACGTAAAAGATAGGCAACACCAATACTCGAGGTGACTATTTCTCCAGGCTTGGCCTTGCCAGTAGGGAGTATCGGCGTATTAAAGGTTAACTCATCATTGATTGTTACCGTAATATTGCTCATTGCGTCAGCCGACACTTCAGGGTGTACTAAATCAATTTGGAAATAATCAGCACTACGGCCAGGGATTTTTAAAGTAAATTGACCAGATACATGTGCGCTATTATTATCAGGAATTAACGTTCTTGCTAATCTATTTGATTTAATCAAGCCTGAAATATTTTCAAGCTTGTCGCTTGGTAAAATAAGGGTATTTTTATCCGATGCCCTTCGTTTCATTGGCATGTTATTTTCGCCAAAATTAATCAGCGATTTGGCATTAATTAATGAAGTTGCATTTTGCAAAGGTAATTCGAAAGCTTCCCCTTTATATGCTTTCACCCTAATAACAAAGTCACCCTCTATTGGAAATTGATCCTTAATTTGCATGGCAAGATTAGGTGACGGACCATGCCATGCACCATATTCTCCGCCCATAGTTGTTTCTTTATGAGGTAAGGCTGAAAATAAAGTTATGCCTTGTTTTTTCATTTGAAACCGTCTTGGGTCCGAGCCACGCATACTGGCACTAAAATAGCGTTTAAGCTCGTCAATACTTTTTCCCGCCTTAGCTGTACCGTCCGCTGATAACATTTCTAAATAAAAATCATCTTTTGCCACCGCTACATCCATATAGCCTTTAGATTTGGTATTAGGTTGCCCCTTACCTACACCTTTACCAAAATGCATGCGGTAGTGGCTAACTGGAGGTTTTTCTCCGATATTTATCGCTTGATCCAGAGCATTTCTAGCTATTTTTTGAAAGGTTTCTAAATGTAATGTTGATGAAGTTAATAGCTCGGCATTATTGCTAAAGCCTATTTCAGATAAGGGATCTTCTGGAAGTTCAGCGCCAAAGTCTATTTTTACCCCTAACAAATCTTGCAAAGTATTCGTATATTGTTGCTTAGTTAAACGTTGAATGACTTGTTTGCTTTTACCTTTTTTAGTTTCCTTAGCTATGGTTATGCCACCCGTTATCCAGTCAACCAATAATTGTCTCTCTGCATTACTGGGTTGTTGTTGTTTTACTGGCGGCATTTCACCGCTGTTAATCATATCTAATGCAGCATGCCACTGTGGGGCGTCATGTCCGTTAGCAAAATCAGGATTTAACGCTGATAGTTGTACACCACCTTTTTGTTTATCTTCGCCGTGACAATCAAAACAATATTTTTGTAACAACGGCTGAACATCTTTGACAAAATGCTGATCATTAACTTTTGTCAGATCTATGGCTTGTTTATCTACAGGTAACCATGACTTTATTGCACTAGGTGCATAGCGTGTTAAATAGGTATCTCCGTGTACTAAATTACCGCCAGCATGTGCGGCAATAAATAAGGTCAATAATAAGGTCACCGATAACAGTGTATATAAGGTGGTAAATATTTTTGAACAGTTATTATCACTTAAGCTTGCTGAAGTTGAGGTACTTTTTTTTAATAACGAGCACTTTAATGCAGTACAAATAAAAGTAAGTATGGCGACAGATATACCCGCAACTAAATGGCTTTGAATTTGTGCAAAACTAAAACCTTCATTCGCGGCCAATGTCATGCCTAATAACACTGTGATTGACACGGAAATACTAGCAAACCACCAAATATATAGAATTATTTCTGCTATATTTTGATATTGTTGTTTACGGATAATAAATTCTAATACCGGAATGAGTACAATTAAGGTAATAGGGAAATGTAATATTAATACATGAAACCGACCTAAAAACCGAGTGACACCATCGCCACTAGCACCGTCAAAGGGAAGTAATATTGCTACTGTAATTATCAAGACTGCCAAACCTATTAGTATATATATAGGTTTTACTTTGCTACTGAACGTCATTAACTTTCCTTTATGCCAACCTACTATTTTTAATAGTTTATATACTGGCAACTGAAGTTAGTTAGCCGTAAATTGGTCGGTTAAATATTATTACTGTTATCTATTGGTCGTGACACAAAAATGTGTTTCACTTTTTTAGAATAATATTTATGCTTGATTACTTCATCCAAACTTGGCTGGTCAATTTAACGTGTGTTTAACGTTGATTTATTGTTTTTAACAAACCCTGTGCTGATTTCCCCTACGCCACACGATCTTATTCCGTTTCTTATCTACTTTTCGGATATGTAGATAAGAAACAACGTATCCAAAAAATTGGCTAGCATGGGGAAGTTCTTACGTTTATTGTGGTATTAAACGACTGTAACCTTGATCTTGATAACGTTTTAATAGTGTTTTCAATTCAGCGACTTTTTTAGGCTGTTGGGTATATAAATTATTACTTTCAGTTGGATCCTTATCTAGATTATAAAGCTGACCTGCTGGCAGCTTAGGATTTTTCTTTAACGCATCTTTTAACTCAAATCTTGCTTTAAAACCACCAGAGGTTTGCCCTTCAATATATTTCCAAGGCCCTTCTTGGATTGCGAACATACCACGAAGTGAATGATATACTGTCGCCTCACGAATTGGCTGTTCACTCTTGTCACCTTTTAAGGTGGCGAGTTGGTTATAACTATCTTCAGCGGCATTATTAGGTAAAGGAGTACCTGTAATTGCCGCAAAGGTAGCAAGCAAGTCAACCAATGATAAATTTTCATCGCTAATACTTCCAGCGGGAATGTTTTTTGGCCATGAAGCAATAAAAGGAACACTGTGCCCCCCTTCATAAATATCGGCTTTCATGCCACGAAAATTTCCGTTAGCTAAATGGTCAAATTTTGCAATATCAGTTGATTTCCAGTGTGAACCATTATCACTGGTTACCACCACGAGAGTATTATCTGCTAAACCATTCGCTTTTAAGGCGGCAATTACCCTGCCAATAACGTCATCAGTTTGATAAACAAAATCACCATAAACACCCGCGTCACTTTTTCCACGGAACTTGGCTTTAGGCACCCAAGGAGTATGAGGTGATGGTAAAGGCATATATAAGAAAAATGGCTGCTGTGGATCTTTACCACGTTCAACTAAATAAGCTTCTGCTTTAGTGGCTAAAGTAGGTAATACCTCAATATGCTTAAAATCTGGGGATATTGCACCCGCGCGCCACATACCTCCACCACCTCTACGTGCATGTTTTCCTTTTTTAATTTTTTCGGTAGCCGCTTGAACTAGCTGCTCATTTTCAAAATATAAATATGGCGCCATATCTAGTGAAGCTGGAATACCAAAATAATAATCAAAACCTGAGCTAATCGGCCCAGGGTTAAGAGGTTGGCTATAATCAGTTTTTTCTTTATTACCCAAACCTAAATGCCACTTACCTATACCGGCAGTGGTATAGCCGTTTTTTTGCAACATTGATTGAATGGTGAGTCGACCCTCTTCAATTAAAGCAGGCGATTCGCCATTTAATACGCCATCTTTCAAACGGCTACGCCAAGCATAACGGCCAGTCAATAATCCATAACGAGTAGGTGTACAAACCGCTGAAGGGGTATGAGCATTAGTAAAACGGATACCGCTATTAGCAATAGCATCCATATTTGGCGTGGGTATTTTACTATCAGCATTATAAACACCCAAATCCCCCAAACCTAAATCATCAGCAAGAATAACAACAATATTAGGCATAGCCTTTACCTCTTCATTTTTCGATTGTTGCTTTTTTATATCAGTAAATGAGCAGCTTTGCACTAGCAAGCCTATAGCTATACTCACAATGATTTGTTTTGATTTGATCAAATAGATAAAAGTCTTTTGCTTCATGTTAATCCTTACATTAATCCATATGGTAAACTGTAGTTCCACCTATAAGATAAACACCAAAACAACTAAACTCAAGTGTTTTATTTCATATAAAATACCTCGCTTATTACAGTGAAGAAAAAAGACCAATTAAACAAACAGTCACACACACCACAAAAAACGACAATTACAATACATTAATTATTAACCTTTATAGCTAATAAACGTATTAACCATAGTCGCTAGTACTCACTACTCCACCAAAACACCAGAAGTATCTTTATATATCATTACACATATCGACGTGGTATTTATTATCAAATAATTGCTTTATATAAATAACTAAAAACTCGGCTAACGATTCAATTACCTACACAGATGCCAACTGAAATAGTGAATGGTTTCAAGATCAGCCTTTTCTCGCCACCATTGATTATGATGTAGCACCAGATGGATCAATACGAAATATAGACAAAGTATATGGTGAAGGTAGAGCCGGCAATCTATTCTCATTGTCGATATTGGGTAGAGTTCGGCCAAGGTGTAGGTGTAGGTTGGCCCACGCAATCAGCGCCTTAATCTAAGGCAATAACCAAACCACAGAGCTCCCCTTGTTGCTTTCACGTCCATCAGCTCGCACTGCAGTGACCTTGAGCGTCATTTGCTCGAGCTGTTTCAGCTCAGAGGCCTTGTAAACGAAACGGGTGTCTGCAATACCTGAGGCGATCAATTCATAACTTGGAGCATTGCCAACCGCACGGTATAGATTGTAGGACTTAGCACCTACGCTGCCAGTCCAAGACAGCTCAATCTGCTCCCTTGTACCGTCTTTGTCGATGTTCAAGTTTGAAGGCGCTATGACTGGAGTGAAGACCGGTATATGAGTAACCACATAAGTCTGCCCTTTCTTCGTTTCAATGCTAACCTCATCGGTCCCTTTGCCAACAAATTCTACTTTCTTGCCTTGCAGAGTCATGATCTTGGCTTTAACGATATTTGGATATCTTAACGCTAATGTATTACCGGACTTTGATAATACTTCTAACCGGCTAGCTTGACCTGCATCCCAATGAGCAGATACTTCAAAGTTTCCTCTCGCTAAGAGGCCTCGGTAACTACCTGCCGACCACGCCTTAGGTAACGCAGTCAACGGGGCGACAACGTGATCATGACTCTGCATCAGCATTTCTGTCACACCAGCCGTGGCGCCGTAGTTCGCGTCAGCCTGGAACAATGGCCCGCCTCGATGATCATTAAACAGATTAGGCATAAAGTTTCCGCCGAGCAGATCTTGGTAGAAGGTGTACGCTTCCTCGCCATCATGCACTCTGGCCCAAAAGGCGATCCGCTCTGCTCGTGCCCAGCCAATATGAGATTTATTGGTACGTTTCGTTAAGCTAACCTCGGCAGCATCAAGCCAGGCCGGCGTTTTGTCGTTGATCAATTGGCCGGGATACAATCCAAGCAGCATAGAAGTGTGACGGTGAGTGGGGTCACCAATCTCACCGTAGAACTGCTCCTGACGGAATTCCTTGATTTGACCGGATTTTCCGATATGGATCGGATCTAACAGCGGCAGTTGGCTGTCGAAAGTGGTCAATCGGCTATCGGTACGGCCCAAGATCTTGGCCGCCGTCAAGGTATTGTGATGATTTTCATAAAACATCTGTTGGTCGAATGTGGTACCAACCGTGTCCCGAAATTTTTGCTCTGGTGACGAGGATGGCTCAGCTAACAGCACACCATCAACATCTTTAACGAACCGAGAGACAAAATTTGCTTGACCGTACATTACCGGATACACAGTGTTTGCTAATAAAGACTTATCACGGGTGTAGTCGTAGTAATCCCAGAACATTTGAGCAATCCAAGAGCCGGTGCCAAACCCCGCTACCTTTGACTTACCAGGAACATTGTATGGATTTGCCCAGAACGGACCAGACCAGCCATTGTCTCCATTCGGGTCGAGCTGCGAGAGGTTGAACTGCTTTACGTATTGATTGGCGTATAAACGCTGGCGAGGCTCAAAGGTATTGAAGAAGCTAACATAAGATTCGAACAGCTCAGGCAGGTTAGCACTGAAGGCTGGCGCGTAGGCCATCTGCACGTTGGTATCGTGTAAGTACTGAGACGACCATGGCGGTTTTTCATAAACGTTCCAAATTCCCTGTAGGTTTGGTGGCAGTGTCCCCGCCCTAGATGAGCAGATTAGCAGGTAGCGTCCAAACTGGAACGCTAGCTCCTCAAGGTATCGGCTTGAGGCCCCATCAGGGTAGGCATCGACCAGCTTATCGGTGGTTATCGTTGGCACAGCAGCGCCAAGATCAAGGCTTACCC
>Ga0209292_1002183_pt1 | contig 22804 bp, 13 predicted proteins | sample GOMGulsemesocosm_2_FD_184634 | JGI IMG/M metagenome (GOLD analysis project Ga0209292, IMG submission 184634) | Methane-oxidizing microbial communities from mesocosms in the Gulf of Mexico - GOM9C Gulf of Mexico (SPAdes) (version 2) | ecosystem: Environmental > Aquatic > Marine > Cold seeps... | reverse complement strand
ACAAAAAGCATCCGTCGAATCAACGGCATCATGAGATAGTAATTACGCGCTAAATCGATTTTACAGATAAGAGTGAAACTCACTCATAAGTTACCGAGAGAGAAGAACATAAATGGTCACTTTGTGCGCTAAGCGGAAGCTAGCGGTGTATATTCTAATGTCTCCTTCACTAAAAAAGCGGTCATTAGCATCGAAGATAACCTTGTGACTTCTGTTAGCCAAAAGCGGAAGTTAGCTTTTGAGTTAAAAACGACAGATCAGGGATCCTAAATTTGTCGTTTTTATATAAAAACCCACATCCATTCACAATTGAGATGTGCCAAAAATTTTTGTACGGAATTAGATCTCAAATCCCCAAAGCGGACATTGAATTATGTAAGTTTCAAATAAATATAGAGTATTAACCCTAAGGCGCTTTCGCCACCAAAGCGAGATGTAAACTATAAATAGTTGCCAAAACTACTACAATCCAACCTCCTTTTATATTAATAAAACTAAGCTATTTAATTAGTTAGAGATCAATCATTTATCTCTAACTTTTACTAAATTATTTATCAACAGTTTAGATAGCATAGGGCCTATAGACATTAATGAATCAGGGGATAAAATATTGTCATGGGAAAATGGCAATCTAAACTGAACTAAATCACGCACAAATGGTGCCCATGACTTTTCGACATCCCAGCCTTCAGGTAATGTCTTTTCGGCAACAAATAAGTGAACCTTTCCTTGGTATGGTTGTGTGGTTGCATCCGATAATAAACGGACTGTATCATCATAATTTGCGACGATATCAGTAAACATTTTATTTTGTTCAGCTAATGAAACTTCATCTGATATATCATTTTCCGCGGCAGCTAAAAATTGACGCTTTTCGCGTTCAACTTCTTCTTTTGCTTCGGCTTCAGTCGGTCGCTTCCATTCTTGTCCTTCAGGTGGGTATGTATCAAGTAAGCCAACAAAAGCTACTTGTTCACCTTGGCTTGCTAATTTTGCTGCTAACGCCATAGCAACGGTGCCACCAAACGAATAACCAAGAAAATGATAAGGTCCTTCTGGTTGTACCCGCTTGAGCGCATCATAATAATGTGCAATAGCAGCATCCATATTAGCACTTACTGCAACCGCTCCATTTGGCCGAGGTGATTGCAAACCGATAATTGGATAATCCCCTTTAAGGTGCTTAGGGAAACCGGTGTATTGCCATGAAAACCCAGAACCAGGATTGATACATATTAATGGCACTCCACGACCTTGCCTTATCGGCAAAATATGTCCAAAGCCTGCTTTTTCTGGATCGTGCCTTAATGTTTCATCAACCAGCACTTCAGCTAACCCTGCAACCGTTGGTGATACCATTATTTGTCCGACAGATACTGGCAGCCCTAATGTTGACCTTAACTTTGCAGCGAGTTTCATGGCTATCAAAGAGTGTCCGCCTAAATTAAAAAAGTTATCTTGTGCAGACACATGTTCAACATTTAAGAGGTTTTCAAATGCGTGTGCAATAATGGTTTCAGCTCCTGCAGAAGGCTTTCTACCCGATAAGTTAATACTCTGCTCCGGATCCGGTAATGACTTTCTATCGAGTTTACCGTTGGCGCTTAATGGAAAATCACTCAGCTCTACCAATGCAGCAGGTACCATATGTGGCGGTAATAGTAGCGATAGTTCGGCGAGCATATTTTCATGGTTAATTACTGCATGCTCATCTTTAAGGTAATATGCCACTAGCTGACGGTTATCTTCCAATGGATTACTTGAGGGTGTATTGGCCAATATTCTTGCATGAACCGCGACCCGTTTTATTTGTTTAAGTTGCAGTAACGTTTGTTCAATTTCACCAATTTCAACTCTCAATCCCCGGATTTTAAGCTGGTCATCGGTTCGCCCTAAATATTCAACATTTCCATCAGGTAGCCATGTTGCCATATCCCCCGTACGATACATTCTTTGTCCATGTTTAAAGGGGTCGGCAATAAATCGGTCTGCGGTAAGCTCTGCTCTGTTCAAGTATCCATTAGCTAGTTGACGACCGGTTAAATAAAGCTCTCCAACAACACCAATACCAACAACACGAAGTTGGTGATCCAATATTCGTAATTCTGTATTCCATACAGGTGAACCGATTGGCACACCTTGTAATTTCGAACCAATAGCTTTTGCTGCAGCATAATAAGTCACATCAACAGCAGCCTCTGTTGGCCCATATAAGTTATGCAACGGTGCGCTGCATAATGATTGAAATTTCTCAGCCAATGCTACTGACAAAGCTTCGCCACTACAAAATACTCGTACAAGTATAGAATTCATTTGAGCTAAACTCGGCGAGTCCTCTACACAGTCAATAAACGCTGCCAACATAGAAGGCACAAAGTGCAATGTTGTTATATTTTCTGAGACAATAAGAGCCAATAGTGCCTCTGGGTCACGGTGCGCTTCAGGTGATGCCATATATAAACATGCACCTTGCATTAATGGCCAGAAAAATTCCCATACTGAAACATCGAAACTTGAGGGGGTTTTTTGCAATACAACATCCGTACTCGTTAAGCCATACTCATTTTGCATCCACAACAAACGATTAATGATAGCTTCGTGCGATACCACAACACCTTTGGGTCGCCCAGTAGAGCCTGAAGTATAAATGACATAAGCCGCATCATTTGGTGATATTTTCTGCGCTATTATCGGGTTATGATTGAAAGCTATGTTTGTCTCGTTGTTACCATCACTACTGGTTTTGTCGATTAACGACTCTATCAATATTACCTTGATAGATAACTGGCTAAACTGCCCTTCGGTGAACCGTGAAAAGTGCTCTTGAGTTGTTAGCAAAGTATCTACCTTCGCGTCAGACAACATCATCGCTAACCTTTCATTTGGGTAGCTACTATCAAGCGGCAAATAGGCTGCGCCAATTTCAATAATAGCTTGCAATGCAATACTCAGCTCACAACTTCGCGGAATAGCAACACCGACAATATGACCTGACGAGTTCACTTGCGATGTGGTCACTTTTGACGGACTTATTTTTGATGGAACAAGGTGTGGCAATAAGGCCTGCGATACACGCTCAACAATGTTGCGCATTTGCTGGTATGTGTAGATCTGTTTGCCATCTTTTAACGCAATGTTTGATGGCGACTTAGTAGCCTGTGCACGTAATAGCGCACGTAAAGAGGTATTTGGTAAGTCGATATGTGTATCGTTTGCAGTTTTGATCACCTCAATATCATCTTCTGTTTGCATGGTTAACTGGGCTAATGTTAGCGATGGGTCGTTAACCACTTGGGCAATAAGTTGCATAAAACGTTCTGCTAAACGTTGCGGCTCAGTGACTACGTCTCTATATTCAAATAATACTCGAATCGTTTTTCCTGGTAAGACGAGAATCGTTAGCGGGTAATGGGTATAGCCCCTATTTTCAACATGCTCAATAGTCACATCGCTAAATGATTGTGTTAACAATAACTCCTGCACAGGATAATTTTCAACGACCAGTAAGGTATCAAATAGACTATCAACATTCACCAGACGTTGAATTTCTCCTAATCCCAAACAGTCATGCGACATCAAACTAATTTGTTGGCTTTGTAATTTAATTAGCTGTGACAATAAGGTTTCATTGGCATTAAAATTAACATTGACCGGCAGCGTATTACTAAACAGCCCTACTTGTTCATCGACTCCGTTAATGTCAGAGAAACGCCCCGACACTGGACTACCAAAAACAACATTATCTCGCCCCGTCATTGAGCCTAATTGTGCTGCCCATATGCCTTGAATAAGTGTGTTTAACGTAATGCCATGTTGCTGGCAAAACTGATTTACCCTTGCCGTTAACTCACTCTCTAATGACATATGCAGCTCAGCAACGCGTGATGATTTATGCATTGCATCTGGGTAAACAATAGTCGGTGTTATGTTTGCTAACGCCGACTTCCATTGTGACTCAGCCGCTTGTGTTGGGCGATTTGCCATTTGATAGACAACATCTTGATAGGTATTTTCACAGTTAATATTTAGGCTTTCAATATTATGATAACCATTAAATAGATCACGCAATAGAATAGGAGTCGACCAGCCATCAATAATAAGGTGATGAGCGGTGATGACAAGTTCATATTTGGCATCATGCATTCTAATTAAAGTAACAAAAAATAATCGTCCTTCATCAGCGCTATCAATTGCGTCTTGTCGACTCACACTAAAGTTTCGATAGGCTTCTGCCATTTCAAAAGAGCGTAATGCTTTTTCTTTTGATGCCTTATTCATATGACGAAAATCGTGTTCAATAATCGGGCAATAACAACGAGCCTCCGCCACTGTCATTGACGGTATTAGCTGTAGTGGTTTTCCAGTAAGTTCTACATCAAATTTAGCGGCTAATTGAGGATATTTAACTATTAGTCGGGCGACTGCTGCTTGCAGTTGTGTGTTATTAACTTCACCATTAAGTGTTAATTTAGTGGTAAAACTATACTGACTATCGTCATCTGATACTTGTGTATGGAACAATAAACCCGCTTGCAATGGCAATGTTGGCAAAATAACTGATTGTTCGCCGTAATGTCCAACAAGTAACTGAACTTCATCAGATGTTGGCATTGCTGATTGAACTTGATACCTACCATCAAATGATTCAACATTGAGATTAACGTCTGTTCCTAGCTGTTTCACTTGTTTTTCAATAATAGTGCTTGTTGACAATTCTGTCATAGAAATTGCCATCTTACCTGGCGTTCTATCGGCGAAAATATCTTGCGGTTTAAGATCAAATCCTTTTTTCCGCACCGCAATACTAAGCCTCATAGCACTAATACTGTCGCCAGCCATCTTGAAAAAATCATCCTCAAGACCAACATTATCTAGTGCTAATATGGTAGCAATCTCATCACACAGAACAACCTCTTCCCTCGTAGTAGGTAGAGTAAAATTTTGACTCACTACTGATGGTTTAGGTAATGCTTTTTTATTTATTTTACCGCTGACCGTTAACGGCATTTCGGGTAAAACGGTAATAATAGCGGGTAGCATATAAGCGGGCAACGTTGATGAAAGTTGCTGGTAAATAGACTCAATGACTTGCTCATTGGACAGTGTGTTATTGATAGCAGTGCAATAGGCCAATAGCCGATTACCATTTTCTGTTTCATCAAGAATAACCGCGACTTCTTTAGTTACTTCAAGGCATGATAATGCCGACTCAACATCCCCGAGCTCAATACGAAAGCCTCTCACTTTAACTTGATTATCGCATCGGCCAACAAATATTAGTTCGCCATCAGTTGACCATCGCACAATGTCACCCGTAACATACATCACGTCGCCAACAACAAAAGGATTAGCGACAAACTTTGTTGCTGTTATTTCAGGCCTATTTAAATACCCTGTCGACATATTATCGCCTGCTAGGTACAACTCTCCATTAACTCCTAAAGGCACTGGTGTTAGGTTTTCATCTAGTACATAAACGCTGGTATTTGCAAACGGCTGACCTATAACAACATCTGCTGATTGTGCTGTAATTTCCTTACTTGTTGCGTAAACAGTAAATTCTGTTGGCCCATATATATTATGTGCTGATATTGATAAATGCTGTAACGCCTGCCATAAAGAGGGAGGGATGGCTTCTCCGCAAATTGTCATTAAGGCCGGTTGATGCCGACCAGCTTCACATAATCCAGCCTGCACAAGTTGGGTTGCTAACGACGGCGCTACTGCTAAAGTATTTATTTTGTCTGTATCGATTCGATCGAGTAACTCAAATACATCCTGCTTAACCTCGTCAGTATATAAGTGTAATTTATGTCCTAGCGACATCAATATTATTGGGTCCCATGAGGTATCAAATGATAAGGAGCCCGTTAAAGCAACATGCAGTTGCTCATTGAGTTCATCGCTATTTTTTCTGATGTTGTCGTCATTAATACATGAATAAACTTTGTCAGCCAACGCTGCCACTAAATTGATTAACGCGCCATGAGAAACCATAACGCCTTTAGGGCGACCAGTAGAGCCTGAAGTATAAAACACATAAGCGATATCATGCTTTTCAAAGATATAGCTATGTTTTGCTAAAGGGGAATCATAACAAGCATTGAGTAATGCCAAGGTTGATTGATCATCCAAAGATAACGTCTCAATGGTGTCAGGTAAAAGGTGCTTTTGCGCTGTCATTGTTAATGCAATGCAAGGTATTTTATCTTCACACATCATAGCTAAACGCTCTGGAGGGTGATTTAAATCCAATGGCAAATACACTGCACCAATACTCATAACAGCAAATATTGAAATGATTGCTTCAATGCTTCGAGGTAACGCGACCGCAACTAAATCACCTGGCTTAACATGATGTGATAAAAGCAATCGACTTAATTGATTAACGCGGCCAGAGAACTGATTAAAACTTAACTGCTGCTGTTCAAATATAATGGCTGTATTACCGCCATGTTTTGCTGCTTGTTTCGCTAAAAGTGTGACAATTGAACTGCCATATTGATGAGTGCTGTGCTCACTGCCCATTGACCATTGTGCTAGTTTGCTTGCTTCATTTGGTGTGATGATTGATAACAATGCAATTTTTCTATGCGTTTTACTTTCAGCATCAAGACCATATTGAGTTAACAGGTATATCAAACGCTGACCATACAATCGTAATTCAGCTTCACTATATCGCGATGAGTTAGCCGACAATTCAATAGAAAGTTTACCTTGATGCACGTAAACACCAAATTCGATGTCTTCGATTGGTCCTGTTGCAAGTTGATGAGTGTCAGCACTTACGCCGGCAAAATCTAGTGCATAATCAAATAATTTACAGTTTAGCGTTGCACTATATAAACGATGTTGTCCGCCCGCTAACCCTATGTCTCGTTGAATCTGCTCGGCTTCATATTGTTGATGACGACGTACTTTTTTAATCTCTTTAGACAATAAACCGACAATATTGTTGAGCGTATGCTCAGGTAATAATTTCACTACCAGCGGCAATACATTAACGGCTGTACCCAAGGTAGTTAAGGCTTGAAAACCCATTCTTCTCATCAACGGATAACCAATACATATCGTTTCTTGGTGGGTAATTTTAGACAAATAAACAAGTATTGCTGCACTCGTAATATCGGCTATAGCAAAGTCAGCGTGTTGTTCTATTTGTTGTAGAACATGATTAGGCAATGAAATTTTATGTCGGATAACGGCAGTATTTAACCCATCAGAACTCAAAGATGATCGATATGACATGGATGTTTGAACTGGTACTTTCTCACAGTAACTTAACCAAAATTCTTTATCCTTTTCTTTTTTAATCGACATGTCATAAGTTACATATTCAGCGATAACCTGGCTGTAAGCAGTAAAAGGGCTGACCCCAATCGCTTTCTTTGATACTAAAGCTGAATAAATAGCGGCAATACGTTGTGTTAACGCAGTAAAACTAAAGCCATCTAACATTAAGTGATGGTAACGTTGATACCAAAACCATCTTTGTTTGCCATTTTTTGCTTTGAGTTTAATAATTTTATGATGATAGGAATGTTCTGAGCCACTCGCTCTTGGTGCTTGCTGAATATCGCTGTGCATTAATGATATTGCTTGCTCTTCATCAGTTGCCGCCATTGAACTGTCAACAAATGACAGATCAACAAAAATCGCATCATATGGTTGCTTAAGCAGTGGTAACGAAGGGATTGTTTGAATTGCTCCATTGGCCTTATTTTCATAACTACTATGTACAGTATCGGCTTCAGCCAAGCCTAACTTAATTGCTTTTTGTAGTACCGTAACGTCTATATCACCACAAAGCTCGACGTATTGAGCCACTGTAAAGACATTATTTTCTGTTGCTAATTGATCTGCTAACCAAATGCCTAGCTGTGGTCCAACAATGGGAAAACTATCTACTGTAGAAGGTGAAGTCAAAAGTGTATTTGGCACTATAAAATCCTTTAATTAAGTGACGTTAAATTAATCAGTTTGTTAGGGGCTGTTAGCGTTAAATATCAGCTAAAAACGCAATACAGTTTTCACGTTCATCTGGGCCAAAAACAACATGCCAGCCCGCAGGAACATTGGTAAAATTTGGCCATAAACTTTGCTGATCTTTATCGTTCACTAGTATGAAGAATTGATGTTGGTTGTTATCAAATGGGTTTTGGTATTCGCTTTGCATTATTTATCCTTAATGACCGCAATTAGCGGTACCATGGTTTTCGAAGTTATTGGTTAATGAAATGGGTATATCTTATTGCTTGAGGTCATTCGGTCTTTGGCTTTAGCCATTCTTGCAGGCCTTTTATTAGCCCTTCTCGCCAACAAACCTGATCATGACCTCCGCGATACTCAGTCAATGTAACTTGATGACCGGTACTAACAAGTGACTGACAAAAGTGGTGATTTAGTGCATTTAAACGCGACTCTTCACTGCCTATTTGCATCACTATTTTGGCGCGCTTGTTAGCAACTTTATTAGTTAGTACTTGTGTAGTTAACCAACCACTTTCTCGCTCTTTAGCCAGATGTTCATCATTCATCCATTGGCTCATTAACAATGGTACAGGCCACCAAAATGAACCAGACTGACATATCACATGATTAAACATGTCTGGGCGACTTAACCCGGCAAACATTGCAGCCAAACCACCTAAACTTTGTCCAACTACACAATGTTGATGCGCAGATATTCGGCCATCAAACCAACTATCCAATTGACTAAATAATTCATCATTAATTGCCTGCCAAAATAGCGGGTTACAGCCCAAATCAGCTGGGCGTTGTTCTTTTGAAACGTTACCAATAAATACGTAGATGGCGGGTGTTAAACAATACTCATCTGTTAACAGTTGCAAAACAGAGAACAGTGGCATTATTTCAGCCCAGCTTTCTCCATCTAAAAATAAAATCAATGGCTTGTCAGTAGTTAATTCAACATTGCTGTTTTTAGTTTCAAACAACCAAATCGGACGAGAGTTTTGTAATAAGGTGCTGGTCCAATTGAAATATCGTAACGATTGATACGACTTATTGGTTGGTGGAGATTGCAATGCTTCTGAAGCATCCCATGCATGCCATGCTTTACTTCGTTTAGCTTGTGGCAAATATATCAATGAACGATTCCTCCCCCAACAGCAATGTTTAGGGCTAAGGTTATTGGAAGGGTCGGCAACAGCTAATGCTAAAATATCTCGCCACCATCGTCGGTGGTTTTCTTTATTATTACGGCTTTCATTAACGGTGTTCATTGCACCATCATTAAGAGAATGAGGCACGGCTATGTTATCAACTGTTATCGGAATAAAAAAGTAAGTACCGTGCCAATCAGAAGGTATTAATGTCTGCCAATACCAAACATCTGTGCCTGAAACTCTGGTCATTTCTTGCGGTTTAAGGTGATGTTCGGTAAGACAGTTAACTTCGATATATACCGTATGAATTGAAGATGAATTCTCACTCCCCTCTAGGTCACGCCATAAAAAAGTAACCTGACACTTTTGCTCTAACTGCTGAATTAATGGTGTGCCTAACACTATTTTTTTTTCCCACCAATCGGCATGGCCTACATTTCCTTGTAGCAAAACTATTCTCCTGAAAAGTAACAAACCGTTAATTTTATTACTAAAAAACAAATGACTAAATTTTATGACGATTAATATAATGGAAGTAAATACGATTGTAAATAAGAATCATTATTGTTACAGTAATTAACAGGTTCTCTAATCAAATCTACAAATATCAAAAAAGGAAATCATTTTTAATGGAACATAAACAAAGCCACGGCCTAAAATTCAAAAAATTGCCAATGTTAATTGCTATTGGTTGTGGTATCTCATCACTCACCGTATCTGCCAATGAATCACCACGTATTGAACACATTGTAGTAACTGCAACAGGTAGTGAACACTCTGCCATAACGGCGCCAGCGTCAATTTCAATTCTTACACAAGAAGACATCTTACAATTACCAATCAAAGATATTGGTGACGTATTAAAGGGGTTGCCGGGTATATCAATTTCAAATTGGGCTGGCGGCCGTAATCAAATTAATCTACGCGGATTAGATGAAGACTACGTTCTGATGTTAGTTAACGGAAAACGTGTGTCCTCAAGTAATGGACTATGGCGCGCAGGGAACTTTGACAATACGTCTGTGCCATTATCGGCTATTGAGCGCGTAGAAATTGTTCGAGGGCCTATGTCTGCACTTTACGGCTCAGACGCTGTAGGCGGTGTTATAAACATTATAACTAAGACTCCGACTGAAGACTGGCAAACCTCTATTAGTGCAGAGTCTAGCTTTATGAGTAAAGGTGATGGCGGCGATAGCTATCGCGTTAACTTATATACCAGTGGCCAAATTAATGACAAGTTATCGCTAACATTCTCAGCAGAAACCGCACAGCAAGATTTATGGAAATATGACAAAGTAACGCCGACAAGTGACACCATTGAAGAACGTCAAACAGTAAAATTTTCAACATCACTACACTGGAAAGTTGCAGAAAATCAATCATTAGATTTTGACATTATTAAAGATGAAGACGATGTGCCAATGACCAATTACGGTGGCGCAACACGCGAACAGTCAATTGACCGATTAACTTTTGGCATCACTCACAAAGCTGAATTTGATTGGGGTGGAACACAATTATTGCTTAACCGTTCTGACGCTGAGCTATATGACTATAATTCGCGCTACAGCCTTCAGCCACCATTAGGCCGAGATATAAATGAAATATTTACCACAGCACGAGGCACTGTTTTTTTACCGTTCGATAAACATGACATTACACTAGGTGCCGAATACTTAAAAACAGAGGTGGAAGATCCTACCCAATACCCCGATAAAAAAGGTGACAGTTTGGATTTATTATCAGTCTTTGGGCAGGATGAAATTGAGCTTTCGGACTCATTAATCGCGACTATTGGTGCACGAATCGAAGACAGTCAAAATTATGGTTCACACCTTAGCCCTCGTGGTTATTTAGTCTATTCACTAAACGATGACATTGTGATAAAAGGAGGCGTTGGTACCGCATTTCGTGCTCCGACATTATTTGAATCTTCAACATCATTTAGCTCGGTAAGTTGCCGAGGTGCATGTCAAATTTCAGGTAACCCCGATTTAAAAGAAGAAACGAGTGTTAACACTGAGGTATCAATATTAGTCAATAAAGATGATTGGTCTACTTCAGCTACTCTATTCAATAATACGGTTAAAAACCTTATTACCGTTGAAGGCTGGGATGGAACAAGCCAAACCCGTTCATACTACAACAGCACAAAGGTTGATTTACAAGGGCTGGAATTCACTGCAGCGGCAATGTTAAATTCCGCGCTTTCAGTCGATTTCAATTACACCTATTTAACCACTGAAGATGTTAACGGCCAATCATTATCCTATCGTCCAGAGCATACTGGAAATTTAAGGTTAAACTGGCAAGTCATCGACGCTGTATCAGTATTCGCCAATGCAAATTACTATGGTGAGCACTTAAATAACCGTAAAGAAGATATGTCTGGTTATTCTCGTATTGATACCGGTATTACTTATGCGATGAATAGTGATATTCAACTAAAGGCAGGTATAAGCAACATTACAGACGAACAACCAGTATTAGATGAACCAACTAGCGATATGATTTTGCAAGGTAGAGCCGTATTTATCGGGGCATCATTTAATTTTTAATTAAATGATGTGACAGTAACTAGGTAAACGTTTGTTTACTGGAATAATGGTATGAACCAATAAACCAAAAGGGTCTAGTGGTTCATACCATTTTATTTATTCATAACTAAGACCAACCAGACTAACTAAGTGATCTTTTTAAATAGCCTAACTATCCAATAACATCGTTGCTTTCAATCCCAATAGCCAGCTATTGCTCAATTAAGCGCCTTGTTCTTGAAAACTTACACTCATTAAAATTTGAACCATTAATTAATCTGATTGGTATAACTTAAGAACATACAATGATTACATTTGCATTGATACTCATGTTTATTAGCGGTTGTGTTGCTATTTATCTTACACAAAAGCATCAAAATTGGCTAAAAAAGTCTTTAGTGATAAAGCCATGGCGCTATCTAGGTTACATCGCGCTGTCACTTTCATTATTTGGATTTTTCTCTATTTATTCAACAGGCGCCGCGGTTTTTGTCTGGTTTGCTCTGTTAATGTTAATTTTCGCGATATTACCTTTTTTAACTCTTATAAAACTAAATAGGCGACAAAAATAACATGCACACAAAAAACAAAATACAGCCTGATTGGTGGAGTAAAAGTTTGTCGGGCGCAATACTCGGATTAACGCTAGCCACATTGCTCAGTGGCATTTTTGCATGGGTGGGGTATGGCGGAATTGATGCGCCTAGCAAAGCGCAATTTAATATGTGGATTATTCCACCCATTTGGCTACTTATATTGAGTTTTAGCTACTTATTCCAATCAGGAAAAACGGCTTTTTTTTGGTTGTTCACCAGCAATGCCGTTGCGCTATTAATACTGACTTGGGTAAAACATTAATTCAATTGGTATAAGTTCACTAAGGAAATGTAATGAAAGTACGCAGCGATATAATTCGTATTTATCAGTCGATACATATTTGGACTGGTATAATAACGGGATTGGTTTTATTTATTGGTTTTTACGCCGGCTCATTAACCATGTTTAAACCCGCGATAGATAGTTGGATAGCACCACCATCACAAGTATTATCGCCCATTCCATTAACAAAAGCACAGCAACTGGTTGACAAGGTACTGCAAGAAAAAGTCGCGTCACATCAAGGCTTTGCCCTTTTTATAAATACCAAGGAATCAAACCAGTCACCGCTTGTTTGGCACGACTCTCCTCAAGGCCGAGGACTCTCACTAGAAACAACACAGTGGCAAGCAACACTCAATACACAAAATGAATTAGTAACACAACAAGTCACCCCTTCAGCGCTAGCCGAATTAATCGATATGTTGCACCGAACAGCAGGCATTCCAGGCATGGTTGGTCATGAACATTTAGGTGTACTTATACTTGGCGCAGCAGCAGCATTATACTTTTTAGCATTAATATCTGGCGTTATATTTTTATTACCCAGCTTGGCAAAAACATTCTTAGCCTTGAGAAAAGGCAAATCTGAAAGCCGTTTTTGGTTAGATGCTCACAATATTGTTGGCTTAACTAGCCTACCTTTTCACATAGTGATGAGTGTTACCGTGGTTGTCTTTGCCTATCATGATGTGATTTACGGCGGGTTACAAACTGTTGTCTATGGTGAGAAGCCGATGTTTACCCGACCGGTTTCTACTATGCATGTACCGCCTACTATCGATAATTTAATATCAGTGGAAAAATTACTAGCTAAGTCAAAGTCAATTGCACCCGAATTTACCGTAACTAATATGGTATTTTCCGGCTTACAAAGTAAGCGACCTTCAGTTCGATTAGGTGTCTATAATCCTGATCATATAATGCGAGGCCCAATAACCGACTACATTTTTTTTCACCCATACAATGGCATGTTACTCAACAGTACATTGCAACCAGGGCCTGATGGTTTATGGAATAGAGTTGTTGCTTCGTTTTTTGCCTTACACTTTGGTAGTTATGGCGGAGACTTAGTTCGTTGGAGCTATTTCTTTCTTGGGCTTGGTGGTGCCTTTTTATTTTACTCAGGAAATATATTGTGGTTAGAAAAACGTCGCATTAAATTGAAAAAAAGTGCGCCCGAACAACCGCAATCAAACACTTGTTACAATATGGCAAGTGCAACCGTTGGTATTTGTATTGGCTCTCTAGCGGCGGTGTTATTTACCATGGTAATTGGAAAATGGTTATACTTGCAGGTAAACAATATAAATCATTACTACTATAGCTTGTACTACAGCATATTTATCAGCTCAGTATGCTGGGCATTTTGGCGTGGCGCAGCGCGTTCATCTATTGAATTACTCTCCATAACTGCAATAGCAGCTTTTGCTATTCCTGCCACATCCGTTATTGCTTGGTTTGATATTTTTCCTGTTTGGTCATCGCAGTCTATGTCTAGTTTAGGTATTGATATCACTGCATTGGTGACAGGTTTTATTCTGCTGTTTCTAGCAAAAAAGGCAAAATATAGAGCATTAAATGGCGCACCGGATAGTGTTTGGTCCTTTCATAGCTATCGTGCTGAGTTGCGGTCAAAAAACATCAATGAATCTGTAACGACAAAAGAAAAACAAGTCGCTCGATTGAGCAATAGCTAGCTATTGTGATTGAGAGCAACACCGACTTGAAGTATTTTACCCCCACAAGTGGGTAATAATTTAATGAAATTGGTATTAGTCACCTACTGAAACTCTGACCAACAAAACAAGCAAGTAAAACTGGTTGTTTTGTTGGTCAGAGTTACTAAGAGTTAAACTAAAAACTGTTCTAAATGACGCATTTGACGACGTGACTCTACGCCTTCGGCCAACATATCGAGCAGCCGCTCTGTATCACTCCAGCCAATACAGGCATCAGTAATAGATTGCCCATAATTTAATGGCTTAGAGCGTAACGAGTGATTTGTATTTAGCGGTTGATTACCACTTTGTAAAAAGCTTTCTGCCATTATTGCCGCTACAGCACTCGAGCCGTTGGCGAGTTGTCGACACAAATTTTCAACAACACGCAATTGATTCAAATGTAATTTTTGACTATTACCATGACTGCAATCAACCATGATTTTTGTGCATAAATCACGAGATTTTAACAGTGCTTCAGCGGCAGTTATGTCTTGATGATAATAATTTGGCTGCTTTCCACCCCGCATAATAGCGTGACAAGTTGCATTGCCCTTACTCTTAACCGCACACATTCCACCATTAAAGTCAGGCATTGCATACAAGTGTGGGTGTGCAGCCGATGTCATCGCATCAGCTGCGATAGTGATGTTTCCATCGGTACCATTTTTGAAACCAATCGGGCAGTTCAAACCTGACGCCATCTGTCTATGTACTTGTGACTCGGTTGTTCTAGCTCCTATTGCCCCCCAACTCATTAAATCAGATAGATAAAAAAAACTGGTCACATCAAGAAATTCAGTCGCTGTTGTCAGCCCCAAATCATTAATATCAACTAGCAATTTTCTGGCGGTAAATAACCCCGTAATAAGGTCGTCACTGCCATCTAAATAAGGATCAAAAATCAATCCTTTCCAACCAACGGTAGTGCGAGGTTTTTCAAAATAAGTACGCATAACGATATGTAGTTGTTGATTATAATTAGCAGCAATGGCTACTAACTTGTGAGCATATTCTAATGACGCCTCTATATCGTGAATAGAACATGGACCAATGACTACCATGAGCCGATCATCCTGCCCGTTAAAAATTTGACTTATAGTGTGACGACTTTGTGTAATATGTTGTGCTGTATTTTGAGAACACGGGTATTGTCGAATAACCTCTGACAACGGCGGCATATCAATTTTTGCAGATGCGTTAACAACTGATGCGAGTTTTTCCATGTTATTTAACCTCGATTAATAAAATCATCTATCGAATAAAAGACAAGATAGTAAGACTTTTGTTATGCAAATTCTTATCACTAATGTTAATTTTATAAGTAGATTTTCACTACTAACATTTAAATAATATGTATTTACTTATCTTGAAGGTGTTGCTGGCTTTATAGCGATGTTGGCTATAAATCCATTGTGATTTACCCATCGCCACAATATTATTGGCGAAATAACAGTCAGCACAATAGTTAACATTGCAACCCACTCCATACCTACTATTTTATGGTCCGCTGTTGTGGTTAATATCGCCGCCGATAATAAACCTGCGGCACCCGAGGCAATATTACTCACGGTATTATTAATTGACATAAAGGCAGCACGTTGCGGCGGAGCAGGTAAATGGCTAACAATACTTGCAGTAGCGCTAGTACGAATAGTGCTTACTGTCATCATCAATGCAAAAAGTACAAACAAATGATGTGTTTGTGGTGTGGATATAAAAATAAGGTAAATGATTAATGCAACAAGCAAGGCGCTGACAATATGTAATTGATGACGGATACCTTTATCAAATAACCTGCCTGAAAATTGCAACATAATGAAACTTGCTAGTCCTCCACCAAAATACAGCGCAGACATATACTCTCGGGGAAATGATAAATTAAACTGAAAATAGGCAGAAAAATTACTAATAATAAGAAAGTGCGCAAAGATTTGTATACCGACAACTAGCAGCGCCACCTTCACTTTAAATTGTGACAACAATTGACCAACGGCAGACGTTTTTTGAGGCGCTTGAGATTGAATATGTTGCGTCATCGATGGAAATATTGCTAGGCAAACTACGGCGAGAACAATACCGAGTAAACCAAAAAGCCAAAAATTAATTTGCCATGAAAAGTACAGTGATACCAATAATGATAATGGCACCATAATGATGGCAGCGATAGAAAAAGCACTGCCAATAAAAGCCATCACTCTGCCGCGATGAGATGGTGCAGTAACGTCAATAACGGCAGCCATCAACACTGATGATGCAGGTCCGGTAAAGCAGCCAGATAAAGTAAACAGAACCATTAAGGCAAGTGGTGAGGTAGCAAAACCACAAGAAATTAAGCAAAGTCCACGCAAAAATAGACATATCACAAGTACCGATTTTCGGTCGTATTTATCAAGGTGCCCCGCCAATAACCACGTCATTGCCGCAGAGCCAAACATTGTTCCGCCAATTAAATAGCCGATATGTGCAGGATTAAAATTAATACTATCAACTAAGTCTGGGCCTAATGGCACCACCATCATGAATCCACCAAGAGATATTATATTAATTAAAAACGCTAACCTGATCACCAGCTTATTCGGTGTCGATTGTTCTATATTTGGCATGTTCATATTCTCGTCCTGAGATGATAGTGAAATAAATAAGCAAGAGATCTTCAGTAATCTCTTGAAAATAATAGCAAGCAATTGTACACATCAACCCTAATCGATTACAAATGATAATTGTTTTTATTTAGATTGACGTAAGTACAATTAGCATGCGAACATCTAACCACTTACTTCTACTTGTCAGAATTGATAATTCTATTGTTATAGCAATTTCATTAATTAGCTGAGCTATTTTAACCAGTAATAAATGGTAACAGCATTAGTGAGATTGATAGTGCTTAGTTACTCAATAGCCACCTACTGGCTAGGTACAAGTTGCGGTTGTTTCTAAGGGAGGAGCAATCAAAAAATGGAATTTTCGTTTAAAAAGGAACTTCACAATGAAACGTTTTACGGACGCCAGCAATGAGCTAGATGGTTCAACTACAAAACAAGGCTCAGAGCCGCTATTTATATTCACATCAAAGGGCCGTTCATTAAAGGCTTCAGGCATTCTCTGTACAATCTCAAATGAAAGTCTTAACCAAGATAGCTTTATAGAGACTATCAAATCTCGGTTAAATGAATTCAAAGCAAACGGCCAAAAAAATCCAATTGTCATTGGCTCTATTCCATTTGATAGCAACGAAGAAACTGAATTTTTTATACCAAAATCCAGTGAGTTTTCCTCAACGCTAACAATGAATGCTGCGACCAGTAATAACACAGCTCAATTGACATCACTTGCTCAAGTGACTGATGAAAGCCATTTTAAAGAAGCGGTAAATAAAGCACTTTTATTTTCGGAACATACTCACTTAGATAAAGTTGTTTTATCGAGAGCTATAGACGTGCAGACAACGGCAGTCATTAATGCTACTGACATGGCAACTACTTTATATCAGCAGAACCCTAATGCCTTTGTATTCTCAATTCCACAATCTGACGGCACAATCCTAATTGGTGCAAGTCCAGAATTATTGGTTAAAAAACAAAATAATCAGGTAACAAGTAACCCACTGGCGGGTTCAAGAAAACGAACAAACTCGTTGGTAGAAAATAAACAAAATTCTAATGAATTATGGCACTGTGAAAAAGACAGATATGAACACAAACTTGTCGCAGATGCAGTATTTAAACACCTAAATCCCTTTTGCCAAACACTCAATACACCAGTGGCTCCATCAATTATTGAAACACCAACCATGTTGCATCTTTCTACAGAAATTGACGGAACACTAGCATCAAATAACACCTCGGTATTGGATCTCGTATATGCTTTGCATCCTACGCCTGCGGTATGTGGTACACCGCCAGCGTTGGCCAAGGCAACCATTCAATACCTTGAAGGATATGATAGAGCTAAATTTTGCGGTGCTGTTGGTTGGATGGATGCAGAGGGCAACGGCGAATGGGTAGTTACTATTCGGTGTGGTGTTATTAAACAAAACAGTATTCGTCTTTATGCGGGGGCGGGCATCGTTAGTGGCTCAGATCCTCTGGCTGAATTTGCTGAAACAGAAGCAAAACTCAATACTATGCTTAAGGCGTTAGGATTAACTGCAATGCAAAAACAGCAGCATCCCACACCACTCAATGCCTTACAAATTCAAGCCAAGCAAGTGGACGCTATTATATGAGCATTCCATTTACGCAATGGCCTGAAGATATCGCCAAGTGTTATGTTGATAAAGGTTATTGGATAAATGAGCCCTTGACCAATATAGTAAGCAAACAACTAGCAGTGCATGCTAATAAAACCGCATTAATTTGTCATGGTAGAACATTTACTTACCGTGATATTGATACGTTAAGCAATCAATTGGCCTCTAAGATATTAGCACGAGATTTTCCTAACGATGCAACCGCACTGGTACAACTGCCCAACAGCGCTGAATTTTATATCGTATTTTTTGCGCTATTAAAGTGTGGTATAACGCCCGTTAATGCATTGTTTAACCATAGTTCTAACGAGTTAGTTGCCTTCAGTAAACAAATAAAACCTGCGCTGGTGATACTATCTACTGAGCATTCACTATTAGATGACAGCAACAAAACGTCTGAGTTATTAACAAAGCTTAGACCGCATTGCATCAATCTAGACAATACCCTCATTATTGGTAGTGCTTCACCGGACCTTTCCTCAAAGAGCAATAATGTACTGGCCCCTATGCATTGGCAACAAAATGGTGCCCAGCTAATATTTGAACATAACAATAATCTAAACTTAAACTTAGTTAAGCAAGAATCATCGGCAGATCACGTTGCCTTTTTTCAATTATCTGGCGGTAGTACCGGCACACCTAAACTCATACCGAGAACTCACAACGATTATTATTACAGCATCAGGCAAAGTGCACTAGTTTGTGAAATTTCAGCCAACACAGTTTATTTATGTGCCCTGCCTGCACCTCACAACTTTACCTTAAGCTCACCCGGAGCTTTGGGCGTATTTTATGTCGGAGGTACAGTGGTCACCGCCTCGGATCCAAGCCCTACTACCTGCTTCCCTTTGATTTATCAGCATAAGGTCACGTTAACATCCTTAGTGCCACCTGCGCTGCACTTGTGGTTAGTTGAAATGAGTAAGGCTAACGATACGACTAAAACTAACCAAACAAATATCCAGCTTAGCTCTCTTAATACTATCCAAGTGGGCGGTGCAAAACTTAGTACTGCTATCGCTGAAAAAGTTAACAAAATATTAGGTTGCCAGTTACAGCAAGTCTTTGGTATGGCCGAAGGTTTGGTAAATTACACTCAACATACTGACGATACATGGCATATTAACAACACCCAAGGCAAACCAATGTCACCTTGTGATGAAATACAAGTATTGGATGAATCAGGTGTGCCGGTAAATGCTGGCGAGATTGGTGCATTGTGGACAAGAGGTCCTTATACATTTAGAGGTTACTACAACTCCCCTATTGCCAACGAACGAGCTTTTGATGGTAATGGATTTTATTGCACCGGTGATCTAGTCAAGCAAACTGCTTCAGGACATCTCATTGTTATGGGACGTAACAAAGACCAAATAAACCGAGGCGGCGAAAAGATTGATGCGCAAGAAATTGAAGAGTTATTACTGCACATACCGTCAATAGTCGACGTAGCATTAGTTGCCATGCCCGATGACATATTGGGTGAGCGCAGTTGCGCCTTTGTTGTAAAAAAGGCTGAAATTAAAGCCAGAGATATTCGCCGTTACTTGAGAGAACAAGGGGTTGCCAGCTATAAAACCCCCGATCGCATCACCTTTGTGCATGACTTACCTAAAACAGCTGTGGGCAAAATAGACAAACGTTGCCTGCGTCAATCATTTATCACAGAAACTACTTGTTAACAGGATTAATATGTCTATCAAATCTATAGCAGCCTACACATTACCGTCGTCAATCGACCTACCAATAAACAAAGTCTCTTGGCCGTTTGAAGCAAGTCAGTCGGCATTACTTATTCATGACATGCAGCAATATTTTGTTGAATTTTATGGCGAAGATAATCATTTAATCAATCAAGTAATAAACCATATTGCGGCACTTAAAATTTTTTGTAAATCTCAAGGTATTCCGGTTTTTTACACCGCTCAACCGAAAGAACAATCTGATGAAGATCGTGCCTTATTAAATGATATGTGGGGTAAAGGCTTGCCTCAATACCCAGATAAACAAGATATTATTGACGAACTGACACCTGATAGCGATGATGTTGTGTTAACCAAATGGCGCTACAGTGCGTTTCATCGCTCACCACTAGCAGAAATGATGAAGTCACAAGGTCGAGATCAACTTATCATTTGCGGAGTTTATGGCCATATTGGCGTAATGCAAACGGCGGTTGATGCTTTTAGTAATAACATCAAGCCCTTTTTGATTGCCGATGCAATTGCTGACTTTAGTCTAGAATATCACCTAATGGCACTAAGTTATATTGCGAAAAATGCCGGTAGAGTCGTATGTAAAGACGATATTGTTAATGTTAATACAAACGCTAAAACTGACATCACAGAATTTTCAAAAAACTGGTTACGAGCTCAAATCATTCCTTTAATTGAAGATGCTGATGAGATGGATGACGACGATAACTTAATGGATTTTGGTTTAGATTCAGTTGCTGTCATGACCTTAATGTCTGCATGGCAAAAACAAGGTATCAATGTCACTTTTGTTGAGTTAGCTAAATCACCCAGTGTTAATGGTATTTGGGATATTGTATCAAAAGCAAATTCTTTAGCGTTGGCGTAACTCCCATGAAATCTCAATTACCTTGTCATAATGATTGGCAAAATAAAACGGTATGGGTGACAGGTGCCAATCAAGGTATTGGCGCTGAAACAGCTAATAAATTTCAGCAGCTAGGTGCTCAAGTTATTGGTTTTGATCTACATTTTGACTCACCCAGCGACAATATTACGCAAGTTGTGCTCGATATAAGTAGTGAAAGTGCCGTGACAAGTACTTGTGAATTATTAATTAAAAAACATGGTGCTGTTGATATATTAGTTAACGTTGCTGGCATACTACACATGGGCAGTATTATGGAGTTATCTGTAGAGCAGTGGACATCGTCATTTAATGTCAATGTATCCGGTGCATTTCACCTTATGCGCCAAGTTATTCCTTTAATGAAGGTCAATAAAAGCGGCGCGATAGTCAGCATATCTTCAAATGCTAATCACATGCCCCGAATGTCTATGGCCGCGTATAGCGCATCCAAATCTGCACTTACCAATCTCACGTTAGTTGCAGGGATAGAGTTAGCTAAATATGGTATTCGTTGCAATGTTGTTTCTCCTGGTTCAACACAAACCCCAATGCAATGGTCACTTTGGCAGGATGAACACGGCGAAGAAAAGACTATTGAAGGCTTTCCTAAGCAATTCAAACCGGGCATTCCTTTGGGGAAATTAGCCACACCAGCAGACATTGCCAACTCGGTTGTTTTTCTAAGCTCGTCACAAGCCAGTCATATTACCTTGCAAGATATTGTCATTGATGGTGGAGCTACTTTAGGAAAATGATACAAACTGTCATAAATAACATGGACGTAGAAAGATCACCAAGAACAACTTGCATAGACTTAAATTTGCTATCCGTGCGGCGAAATCGTCACTTGATTACCGCAAAATGTCATTTTGACTCAACGCTATTTAATGACACCGACTTTGATTTTCTGGCGATTAGTTTACCTGATTCACTAAAGCAAGCGGTGGCGAAAAGAAAATCAGAGTTTTTAGCAGGTCGTTATTTAGCGAAAATAGCATTACAACACCTTGGCAGGTCATGCCATTATATTGCTATTGGTGAAAATCGAGCGCCAGTATGGCCACAAGGTATTTTAGGTTCAATTTCTCATTCATCCAATATTGTACAATGTGTTATTGCCGAACAACAATATTATCAATATATTGGACTGGATATTGAGCATTGGATAACACAAAACGATGCCAAAGATATAGCGAGTAACATTGTTACAAGCGCTGCCGAATATGCTCCATTAATGCCCTTTCTACCTTTTAATAAAGCACTTACACTCATCTTTTCAGCAAAAGAAAGTTTATTTAAAGCTATATATAAAAATGTTGGAAAATATTTCGATTTTTCTGCTGCTCAAGTTACTTCATTTGAACTAACAGGAAATGAATTAACACTTACTCTTATTCAGGATCTTTCATCTACAATGCCGCGCGGTAAAAAATTTAAATGTAAGTATGAAATAAGGGATGATTCAGTAACAACCCTTATGACTCATTAATCTCATATAAAGATATTTAGTGGTCAGTATAAAATCACTACTTTAAGAGTATTTCCTATCTCGGTATGTGCCCCTTTGCGCCATAGAAGCATAAAAATTTAATACCTCAAATTATATTAATCTAATGTCCGCTTTGGTATTTTTTAATCAAATTAGAATTTTTGACTTTATAGATTCCTGATGAAATTTAGAAC
>Ga0209292_1002179_pt1 | contig 22823 bp, 10 predicted proteins | sample GOMGulsemesocosm_2_FD_184634 | JGI IMG/M metagenome (GOLD analysis project Ga0209292, IMG submission 184634) | Methane-oxidizing microbial communities from mesocosms in the Gulf of Mexico - GOM9C Gulf of Mexico (SPAdes) (version 2) | ecosystem: Environmental > Aquatic > Marine > Cold seeps... | reverse complement strand
TTGATAAATTACAAGGCATGTTCGCGTTTTGCTTATACAACGCTGAAGATAACAGTTATTTAATTGCCCGTGATCATATTGGTATTATCCCGCTTTATACCGGTTATGACGCTGACGGTAACTTTTATGTTGCTTCAGAAATGAAAGCCTTAATGCCAATTTGTAAAACGGTTGAAGAATTTCCTCCCGGCCATATTTTAGATAGCCGTGTTGGTGAAAAACAACAGTACTATAAGCGTAACTGGCATCAATATGCCGCGATTAAAGACAATACAACCAGTACGGTTAAGATTCGCGAAGCATTAGAAGAGTCGGTAAAAAGTCATTTAATGACTGACGTACCTTACGGGGTATTATTGTCTGGAGGTTTAGATTCTTCTTTAATCTCAGCAATTACGCAAAAGTTTGCCGCTCGTCGTATAGAAGACAACGACTTACAAGAAGCTTGGTGGCCAAAAGTGCATTCATTTGCTTGTGGTTTAGCGGGTTCTCCCGATTTAATTGCTGCGCAAACGGTTGCCGATAGCATTGGTACTATCCATCACAGTGTTGTTTTTACCGAGCAAGAAGGTATTGATGCGTTAAAAGAAGTGATCTATCACTTAGAAACGTATGACGTTACCACTATTCGCGCTTCTACCCCGATGTATTTAATGGCAAGAAAAATTAAAGCCATGGGCATCAAAATGGTACTTTCTGGTGAAGGTGCTGATGAAATATTCGGTGGTTATTTATACTTCCATAAAGCGCCTAACGCTCAAGAATTCCATGAAGAGTTAAACCGTAAACTCGATCGCTTACACAAGTTTGATTGTCTACGTGCTAACAAATCAATGTCTGCTTGGGGTATTGAAGCCCGAGTTCCATTCTTAGATAAAACCTTTATGGATGTTGCAATGCGCATCAACCCTGAAGATAAAATGTGTGGTAACGGTAAAATGGAAAAAGCCATTTTACGTGAATCTTTTGAAGGTTACTTACCAAAAGAAATTTTATGGCGTCAGAAAGAACAATTTTCTGATGGCGTAGGTTACTCTTGGATCGACGGCTTAAAAGCACATGTTGAATCACTCGTTACTGATCAGCAGCTTGAAAACGCTCACATTAGATTTCCAGTAAATACACCTGATAACAAAGAAGGTTATTACTACCGCACAATTTTCGAAGAAAAATATCCATTAACCACGGCTGCTGATTGTGTTATGGGTGGAAAATCTGTCGCTTGTAGTACTGAAGAAGCACTTGCTTGGGATGAAAGCTTTAGAAATAATGCCGATCCTTCAGGTCGTGCGGTATTAAGTGTTCATAACGAAAGTTACTAAACTAACTTATGTTGAGTTAAATTTACTTAAGCTCATTAAATTTATGTGAAGTTACTACCATAAAAGGTAAACATGTTAATGTTTACCTTTTATGGTTTTTTTATCTGTGATTTAACATCCTACTATTATTTTCGCTCTCCTGCCCCAGGTTTTCACCCAAGTATTAACCCAAGTGATAAACTAATCGTTTTTAAAATATTGGCAGGTAATCATAACTTTTCTTTCACTCACCTAGTTTGTTCCATTAAATTTACGCCATCATCTAAAACAAATAGAGTTGGGGTAATCTTTGCAGTCAAAATAATAGAGTTGATGAAGATCTTCTGCAAACACTGACTTTTTAAGAATCGCGTCGGGCAGTTTTATTCCCCACTTTTTTAACTCGGTTCGGCTAAAGATATACTCCCCTTTTCGGTAATTAACTGGATATATGTCTTTAGGTAGCTTATCCTGTTCAAGTATCTCTTTAACAATAGTTGCAGCGGCTAAACCAATGCCATAGCCAGAAATAACCCAACCACCGGTTGATAAGTTCGGACCAATAGAGTCTTCATAAAAGTTAAACAAAGGTAGCTCTGAGTTAGTTGACATCCACTTGATCACCCCCGGCTCAGGCTCAACATACGTACCATTTTTATCGAATAGTAGATACCGTGAATCAAATAAGATAGCATCATAACCAGATGATTTAGCATTAATAACGGCTTGTTGCCAAGCTTCCCACTCGCTGGTGACATGTAATTCTATTGTCACATTACCAACTTGGGTTTCGGTATTCCCTTTAAAAATATTACTGATATTAGTAACACTCGCGCCTACTTGTTCAGCATCATTTAAAAATAAAATCTTATCAGCATCTAGCGGTAACAGCTTTACAATATGTCTCAATGCTCGTTCATATAGAGGTCGCTCTATAACGCCAGTAATATTCGCTGGCACAATACTGCCGATTAAGGTTCGTGGATTATTATTGATACCTAGATATACAACTGGCAGTGTATTCGCAAATTTTTGACCCAAAGCAGCTAGCGCAGCATCATCCCCCAAAATAACTAAACTCGGTTTGAGTGATTGGTACATTGCCCAAGCTGTTGAGGTGTTTTTAATTAATTGCTGTGGTGTCACACGCATTGCATCTAGATCGTAACGAACAAGATGATATTTTTCTGACAGTTGATCCTGTAACGCTTTTTCCCACAGCCTATCCCAAAGAATATCATGCCAACTGTGTATCACTAGAATAGTAGGTTTATCTGGCGTTATCTGGTCAGCAGCGTAAGAAGGATATGTAAATAATAGCGCAATAAAAACTGAACGATGAATAAGTACATATAAAGAATTACTCATAAGGCTGCAACCTTTGTCTACACACCCATAGAGTTTAGTATAGCCATAATAGTTTTCAAGTTATCGTAAAGTCTATTTAGGATTATTAGATATACGCTGTATTTTCACTATAATATATTTACAGCCTACAGGAGAAGCTATTGCGGTGTTATTTAGTAAGAGTGAAAACCTCTCTATGCGACTATTGTTCTGGATTCTTCTGCTTAGTTCCATATTTACAATAATTGCCACCATTATCCAAATATATACTGATTATCGTGATTCACGACAATCATTAGAAGTGTCATTAGAGCAAATTCAAGAAACTGTTTTACCTTCTGTTGCCGTTGCTATGTGGAAATTAGACAAGGAAGTTATGGAGAGTATTCTCAATGGTTTATTAACTCAACGAGATACAATTTATGTTGAAGTGGTAGACACCTACGATAATCCAGTCATACAGTTAGGGGTAATAAATACCGAAAATTCATTTGAACGCCTATATCCAATTATGTTTTTTAATGATGGTGTACAAGCGATCACGATTGGTGAACTTAAAGTGGTTGTTACGCTCAGTGAGATCTACCGCCAGTTGACCGATAAAGTATTGGTGATCCTGATGACTCAGGCGGTTAAGACTTTTATTATGTCAGTCTGCATCCTAATCATAATAGACTTGTTAGTTATTCGTCATTTACACCGTATCGAAGAGTGGGCGTATCAGGTGGAGATAGACAAACCAGATCAATTATTATCATTAACACGTAAACACATGCAAAAAAACGATGTGTTAGATAGGGTTGTTAATGCGATAAATACCATGCAGTCGAACTTGGTTAAAGCGTTAACAAAACGTAAGCAGGCTGAACGGCTCGTCAACTCAATTATAGAAAACTCCCCCTCATTAATTTACTCAAAGAACATAGATGGTCATTACACGCTGGTAAATCATCAATTTCTAACCACCTTCGATTTTACACATCAGCAAGTCATCGGGCACACTGACATTGAACTATTTCCAATAGCATTTTCTGAATTGTTAAATAAGCAAGATTCAATGGTTAAAGAAAAATATCAGCCTATTAGCTTTGAGCAAAAGATTGATCGTAAAGGTCAGTGTGAATATTATGTTGTAGTAAAATTTCCTATTTTTAATGATAAAGGAGTGTTGCTCGAAACCGTCGGGATCTATACAAATATTACCGATATAAAACGTAAAGAACAGCAAATAATTGAACTGAATCAAAATTTAGAAAATAAAGTTAGCCTAAGAACAAAAGAATTAGAAGCCTCGTTAACTAATTTAAAAGAAGCTCAAAGTCTGTTAGTTGAATCAGAGAAAATGTCTGCATTAGGTAGCTTAGTTGCTGGTGTTGCTCATGAAATAAATACACCGTTAGGGGTAACTGTGACGGCATCCTCTCATTTATCTGAAATGATATCGATATTTAAGAATAAATACCAAAATGGAAATCTTAAAAGATCATCATTGGAGGAATTAGTGAATACCGTTGAGAGTGGCTCAATGATAATCATGAAAAACTTGCACAGGGCTACTGAGTTAATCCAAAACTTTAAACAAGTGGCCGTTGACCAAAGTAGTGAACATAAACGTCAATTTGAACTTGGTAGCTATCTTGAAGAATTAATATATACGCTAAACCCTCAACTCAAATCAGGACAACACGCCATTGTTATTGAAGCAGAGACTAAAATAGAAATGAATAGCTTTCCTGGCGCGCTCGCTCAGGTCATGACAAACTTAATTATTAACTCTATCAAGCATGGCTTTAAAGATATTAGAGAGGGTGAAATTAACATTAAATTAGCGTTAATAAATGAAACGGTACAAATAGATTATAAAGACAATGGCGTCGGCCTAGATGCGAGTCAAAAAGAAAAAGTCTTTGAGCCTTTTTACACAACCGCTCGTTTTTCCGGAGGATCCGGTTTAGGGATGTCAATTAGTTATAACTTAGTTACCGCGAAGCTTGGTGGAAAAATTCAATGTCTTGAATCAACAACCGGCGCTCACTTTCAACTAAATATTCCCTTTTGTTTTGAATAATAGGATTTTGTTATGAATAATAAGAATTGCCGTAATTATCAACATAACCTAGCCATTAGTGACAATACGCTAATGGCTAGGAATCCATTCACTTAATTAATTTAGTTTAAGTTGTTAACTATTTCTTTAACTAACGGTGGACCTTGGTAAATAAAGCCGGTGTAGACTTGTACTAGGCTAGCACCAGCGGCAAGTTTTTCATTAGCATCGCTACTTGAAGCAATGCCGCCAACACCAATAATTGGCAATTTATTATCAAGCGCTTTACTAAGCAGTTTGATCACGGTGGTGCTTTTGTCTTTTACTGGCGCACCACTTAAACCACCCTGTTCATTACCATGCTCAAGGCCTTCAACGCCTTCACGTGATAACGTGGTGTTAGTCGCAATCACACCATCAATATCATTATTAATTAAGGAAGCCGCAATCGAAATTATTTCTTCTTCATTAAGATCAGGGGCAATTTTTACGGTAATCGGTACATATTTTCCATGCAGCTCCGCTAACACTTTTTGCTCGGTTTTTAATGCCACTAATAACTCATCTAATGCTTCGCCGTACTGTAATTCACGTAATCCGGGAGTGTTTGGAGAGGAAATATTAACGGTAATGTAAGTAGCAAAATTATAAACCTTACGCATACAGTGAATATAATCATCTTTTGCATTTTCTTCACTGGTATCTTTGTTTTTACCAATATTGATGCCCAACACACCTTTAAAATTTGCTGCGCGTACTTGTGAAACTAAGTAATCAACGCCTTTATTGTTAAAGCCCATTCGGTTAATAACCGCATTAGCTTCAGGTAATCTAAAAATACGAGGTTTGTCATTACCCGGTTGAGGACGAGGGGTAACCGTTCCTACTTCAACAAAACCAAAGCCCATGGCAGCAAAAGCATCAACACATTCGCCATTTTTATCAAGGCCTGCCGCTAACCCGACCGGATTAGGAAAATCGATGCCCATGACGTTAACCGGTTTGTTAACGACAGTTTGTCGATAGAAACCGTTAAGAACAGTAGCTCCAGTACTTTTTAACCCTTTAATGGTTACTTCATGAATTGTTTCAGCATCAAACTGAAAAAGTACCTTACGGATGGCTGAATAAAACATATTACCTCTGCTGTTGCTGTAAATAAAAAATCCTCGGCTAGCATAGTAGCCAGTCGAGGATTTTAACAGTTTACTCTTTTTATTACATAATTTTGTGTTATTTAAGCAAAATTAGTAATGATTGATGATTAATTTTCAGTCATTAATCGTTGGCAATTCAAGCTGAGTAGCATCAATTCACGCAATGCAACCGAGAATTTAGCGAACTCATGGGTTTGCTCCACTTTAAAATCGGATAAGATATTTTTCCAACGTAATAATGGTTGTTCGTTAGTAACTAACCACACATTGAGAATTTCATCCATATTCGCGCTCTGCGCGGAACAGTCACAACCAAGTACCACACTAGTCAAAGAACGTTGTTGCCAATCTAATTCTTCTCTAAACGATGCTCGAGCGAGAGCTTGCCAATGGTTTCCTACTGTTTGACGGGTAATTTGATCTAAGAACCAATGTAGCTCTAATCGCACGCCCAATTTGAAATATAAACTAGCAACAAGTGCAACATCTTTATTATGCTCTTCGGCTATCTCAGCTATATCAAGCGCTGAGAAAATGGTACTTAATTGTGATATTCTCATTGCGACATCTTTAGGCACCCCTGAAGAGCTAAGATCCGCTTCAACCCGTTCTAATTGTTCAGATTCACCTTCAATCATAAAGCTATGAAGTTTTTCAGCCATCACTGTAAAGGTTGGTCGATATAACGCAATAGATTGTTCAATCGCGATAGATTTATTACGATGGCGAATAAACCAGCGCGTGGCTCGTTTTACAGTACGACGATATTGAAATAGCATTTCTGTTTGAATGGCCGTGGAAATATTGTTGTTTAATACTTCAATTTTTTGCCAAAACTCTTCTAACTCAAAAATAGCACTTGCCATGGTATAGCAAATGGCAATTTCAACGACGCTTTCACCGGTTTCTTCTTGCATACGATTGACAAAATTAAAGCCCATATCATTGCCAATTTTATTAGCAAGTTTGGTGGCAATAATTTCTCCGCGCAATGGATGCTGCTGCATTTGTGCTTGGTAGCGATCACGTAACTGCTGTGGAAAAGAGCCTATGAGTAGTCGGTCAAAATAAGGATTATCCGTTATTTCTGCATCAACTAAATCTTCTTTTAATACCATTTTACTGTAAGCAAGTAACACTGACAATTCCGGCCGAGTTAAGCCATTACCGTGTGATAGTCTATCGGCAATTTCTTCATCATCAGGGATAAATTCTAGTGCTCTATCAAGTTTACCATTACGTTCAAGTGCATGAATAAAACGAACTTGCTCTTTAAGCTGGCTAACTCCTCGTATTGCGGTAATAGATAATGAATGCGTTTGACGGTAACAATCTTCAATAACAATATCACCGACTTCTTCAGTCATATCATAAAGCAACTGATTACGTTGCTTAACCGTAAGATCGCCCTCTTGAACTAAACCGTTAAGTAAAATTTTAATATTCACTTCATTGTCTGAACAATCAACACCACCGGCATTATCTACGGCGTCAGTATTGATTCGCCCCCCGTTGGTGGCAAATTCAATCCTGCCTAACTGGGTTAAGCCTAAATTACCGCCCTCACCAACAATTTTGGCCTTTAAATCTTCGCCGTTGATACGTAAAGAATCGTTAGCTCTATCACCTACTTCTAAATGAGATTCTTTAATCGACTTCACATAAGTACCAATACCACCATTCCACAGCAAATCTACTTCCATGGTAAGAATTGCTTGAATCAATTCATTAGGCGACATAGTTTGTTTTTGCGTGCCCAACATTTTTTTGATTTGGCTAGTCAGCTTGATTGACTTAACATGGCGGCTAAAAATGCCTCCACCGGCTGAAATTAATGACTGATTGTAATCTTCCCAACTACAGCCAGGCATATTGAATAGTCTTTCACGCTCAGGATACGTTTTCGCCGAATTAGGCTCTGGGTCAATAAAGATATGCATATGATTGAACGCTGCTTGTAGACGGATGTGTTTAGATAACAACATACCGTTACCAAAAACATCACCCGCCATATCGCCAATAGCAATACAGGTAAAGTCGGTGGTTTGACAATCAACATCCATTTCTCTGAAGTGACGTTTTACGGATTCCCATGCACCTTTAGCAGTAATCCCCATCGCTTTATGATCGTAACCAACACTACCGCCAGATGCGAAAGCATCTCCTAACCAAAAATCGTATTCGTCAGAAATACTGTTCGCAATATCAGAAAAAGTAGCCGTGCCTTTATCTGCTGCTACCACCAAGTAAGCATCATCCTCATCTAAACGTACTACATCTTGAGGCGGAACTATTTCCCCATTAACAATATTATCGGTGATATCTAATAACGCACGAATGAAGGTGCGATAGCACTCCTTACCCGCTTCAAAAACTTCCTGTCGTGAGCCGTTCGGTAATTGTTTACAAACAAAGCCACCTTTAGCACCCACGGGGACTATAACGGTATTTTTAACTTGCTGGGCTTTAACTAAGCCGAGTACTTCGGTACGAAAATCTTCACGTCGGTCTGACCATCTTAAACCACCACGTGCGACCTTACCGCCGCGTAAATGTACCCCTTCAATTTGTGGCGAATAGACAAATATTTCAAATTTAGGTACTGGTTGTGGCATTTCACTAATATTGTCAGGGACAATTTTAAATGAAATATACGGTTTATCATTATGAGCTTGGTCTTTTTGAAAATAGTTAGTTCGTATAGTCGCTGAAATCATTTCAATAAAACGTCTAATGATACGATCATCATCTAAGTTAGCAACATTGTCTAACGCGGTTTCAATTTCTGACAATAGTTTATGTTGCGCTTTTTCTTTAGCACTTGCGGTTTTAATGCTGCTTGGGTCAAAACGGACAATAAATAAGTTAATCAGCAGCTCTGCAATGAATGGATAAGATGCAAAGGTATCTTCAATATAACGTTGACTGAAACGACCACCAATTTGACGTTCATATTTCGCAAAGGCGCGTAAAATGGACACATTTCTACCGGCTAAACCAGCACCGAGAATCAAACGGTTAAAGCCATCATCCTCTAGTTGGCCCGACCAGACTTTACCAAATGCATCTTGGAAAAGATTACGTACTTTATATACGTCAAAGTCATTATCACCGGTGATTAGCATAGAGAAGTCTAGAATCCAGTACATTTCCCCATCGCTGCTTTTAATGGCATAAGGACTTTCACCAATAACCCGTAACCCAAAGTTTTCTAACATCGGCAACACGTCAGATAAATGTAACGGTTCGCCTTTATGAAATAACTTAAACTTAACAAAGCGACTAGCTGGCTTTTCTTCAACTGGTTGATAAAAAAGCATCTCTAAATCATCCGCAGAGCCAATTAGTTCTAATTTCTCTATATCGACTATTGCAGAGCCCGGTAAAACAGCATCTTTATATGCTTGCGGAAAGTTTGCGTATTTTCGGCCTAACACTTTCGCAGCAGCCTCACCACGATTAACCGCTAGTGCACTAACCAACTTATCATCCCAACTACGGGCAGCCTCATTTAAGTTTTTTTCAATTTCTTTCACGTTAATATCTGCTTTTGTTGAGTTAACCCGAACAATATAGTGCGTTCTTGCTTGCACTGATTCAGAAAAATAGGTAGTGAATTCAACATCCTCATCACTGCCAAAGGCTTCTTGCAGCAATTCTTGCGTTTCTACCCGTAGTTTAGTGTTATAGCGCTCTCTTGGTACATAAACCATACAAGAATAGAAGCGGTCAAAAGCATCACGTCTGACAAATAAGCCCGAGTAATCGCGCTCTTGCATCTGTAAAATCCCCTTCACATTGTGCAAAAGTTCATTAACACTCGATTGCAATATTTCATCTCTAGGGTACGTTTCTAAGATATTAATTAAGCTTTTAAAAGCATGGGTGCCTTGAGCAAAACCCGATGCTGTACAAACATCCGAGACTTTGGTTTTAATGAGGGGCAAGTCTAAAGCACTGTTGGTGTAGTAAGCCGAGCCGAATAAACCAATAAAGCGCTCTTCGCCGACCACATTGCCTTTACTATCGAAACGTTTGATACCGATATAATCAAGACGTGCTGGACGATGTACCCGAGAACGTGAGTTCGTTTTAGTGAGAATTAGATGGTTGCTACCTAATGCGGCTTCACGACCAGATTCACTTAATGATGAAATTAAACGGCTAGTGGTGCCCTTAGAATTTTTCATTAACCCTAAGCTAGAGTGCATATTCGCTTCAAGTTTGATATCACCTTGCACCGCTTTAATGTCATAAGAACGATAGCCCATTAAGGTAAAGTTATTACTCGCAAGCCAAGCTAAAAACTCTAAAGTGTCGACTTTATTTTGTTTACTGCCCGGTAATTTTCCTTGTTTAACCGCTGACATCACACTATTTAATTGCGTTAACATCGGTTGCCAATCATTAACCGTAAGCGAAATATCTTCGACTACGCTCAATAGCGCGTCTTTTATATTAATAAGTTCTTGTTTACTTGACTGACGATCAATTTCTATAAAGACCACGGTTTCTTGAGACGTTGCCTTTATTTTACTTTCACTGGCTGAGGCCAGTTTGTTAATTTCTTGTTGTTTATCGCGTACTATCTTTAAAGGCGAATTTAACATTAAATGCGGTGATAACCCTAAACGGTTTAAAGCGATTCTTATAGAATCAACTAGAAAAGGCATATCTTTAACAATGATTTCAATAACGGTATGGCTAGACTTCCAGCCATTGTTACTCACTGAAGGGTTAAACACATGAATAACAGGGGAATCATCCTTATGTTTATTTAAGGAACTCCATAAACTTAACGTAGCGCCATACATATCACTATCATTTCGATTGGTTAAGTCTAAAGCAGAAATATTGCTATAGAGTAGATTTGCAAAGTGCTCGACTAAATCGGCGGATTCTGGTGGAACTTTCTTTTTAATTAACCGTGCCACGTTTTTTAGTATCACTGACGGTGAACCGTTTACTGACGTCATGATTATTCCTTTTGTGCTTATTTCAAATATTGTTAAACATTTAAAATAAATTGTAATAATTTAAGTTTTTTTATTGATTATAATTACTGCTTAAGCAGTTTTACTAACAAGATGAAGTAAAATAATTACTCAAATCTTATACAGTATAGTACAGATATTATGAATAAATTTAAGCGATTGCGAGAGATTTTTCTTTAGACTAAAGCCGTTTAGTTAAAAAAACGAACAGATAATTGTACAGTTAATGTTGTTTATTCACTTTGAATAAATAACTACCGTATATAGTGGTTTTTTCGTGTTTAACTATACAATATATATTATTTAATCTTGTTATTTATTTAATTAACAAATAATCTGGTTATTCGATAATTTTAGCGGAAATAGCAAGATCAAGAGGCATATTACGTGGAATGAAATGAAAAAATCATAGTGCACCTATGATTATTGATATTTTAGCAACTATGTATTACTGTAAATTTATAACTCCCGCTCAGTAATAATAAAAAGCTAATATGATTGATATAGCTCTAATCTAAGAAAAGAGCTATCAGCGAATAACCTATTAACGTTTACTTTTATTTAGTTGCTTGTCTCTAAAGCCCAGTCCAAATAAAGCTATAGTGAAAATAGCGAGTGATGACGGCTCAGGAACGGTGGGAACCGTATAGTAATCGGGGTTGATAACATAGCCAAGATCCACAAAAGAATAAATAGTCGCTAAACTAATCGTACTGTCATGATCTAACCAGCCGGTCATTATTTCCGCAGAGCCACCACCATAAGTTTCATCCCAATGGCTAAGGGCGGTACCGTCACCACCCTCTTGCTCAACCGGAACATAGCTGGCATCAAAATCAGCCTGATCAATTTGATAGCCTGCTACACCAGATTCACCAATATAGTTACCGTCACTGTTTAATAGTCCATAGGCATCCCATAAGGTACCGAAACCAATCACATGGGCCATTTCATGAATGATAACATCTAACAAACTGCCCGAGCTTTCCAAGCTATCAATATCAGAGCTGTCAAAGGTCATGCTACCTTCAGTAACATATAAATTGTTTCGGGTATAACTTCCTAGTTCAGGCGTGGCATTACCTAATACACCATTTTCCCCATCAATATATGAACTTGACGCAGCGATGTTTAATGCTAGCCCTAAGTTCTCAGCGTCTACACTGTCACTATAACCAACAATAATGTCTTCCCAAAAAGCCTCGGCCTCAGCAAATATATCTATTTGGCTATCGCTTAAATCGCCAGAATAACTGACATTAATGTCAAAGTTATAAATAAGACTGGCTTTGGCGTTAACACTTAAAAACAATAACGAAAAACTTACCACGAGAACAATTTGCTTATATAACGAACTCATACATTTACCTTGATTAAATTGGAAAGATCATTTTGATAAGAAATGATACCAAGATAATCACGTTGTAATTCAGGCGTGCTAACAACAACATAAAGTGAGCACATTAATTACATAATGTTTCTACTTCTCAGTTAAGAACACGTGTAGATAACAACAATGGAGCTGTATTACTGAAGTGAAGGTAAAATGAAGTTAAGTGAAGTAAGAGAATGGTGAGGGCAGTTGCTAAAGTTAGCTTAACTGTTTTGAAGAGAGTTAATGGATGTGCATTAAAGTCGCGTAGAAATGCTGAGTGTTAACCGATTATAGCATTTCTACGCAGTTGATATTACTTCTTAGTTTTCCATAGTATTGCTGATAACGCCGGTAACACAATAATGGCTGCTAACATGTTAACTAAAAACATAAAGGTGAGTAATACCCCCATATCGACTTGAAACTTCAAATCAGAGAAGAACCAAGTAGAAACGCCAATAGCTAAGGTAATACCGGTAATTAATACCGCGCTACCCCGCTCTTTCAGTGCAGCTAAATAAGCATCATGAACATTAGCGCCTTCTTTAAGCTTGGTACTCATTGTCGATAAAATATATATACCATAATCAACACCGATACCAACACCTAAGGCTATAACGGGTAATGTAGATACCGTTAACCCGATATCAAGCACGGTCATTAACCACTGTGCTAATGTAGAAACAACATACAAGGGTAATACCACCACAATGGTCGCTCTAATACTTCTGAAACTTAATAAACATAAAATAATCACTGCACCGTAAACATACAGCAACATCGGTAACTGAGCAGCTTCAACCGCTTCGTTAGTAGCCGCCATAACGCCCACCGGACCAGACGCAAGCTTAAATTGTAATTGCGGCGTATTAAGCTCTTGAGCGGCTAACTTAATTTCAGCGATCACCCGTTCAACCGTTTCTGCTTTATGATCTTGTAAAAACAAAATGACGGGCATCACACTACAGTCATTATTCAGTAGTCCGCTTGATGAGGGTACTCGAGCAATTGATTGCACCAGTGTTTGCTGGTTTCTAGGAATAACACGCCAATTAGGATTACCTTCGTTATAACCCGCATTCACGATTTTTGAAATTGACGCTAAGCTAACAGCAGATTGAACCCCTTCAATATTCTCCATTCGCCATTGAAAACCATCAATGGTATTCATAACATCGTAATAGGTACACGCGTCAGGGGTAGTCTCAATAATAACCGACATGTAATCGACACTAATCGCATATTTGTTGGTAATTAGGAAGGTATCTTGATTATAACGAGATGATTCATGCAAAGCTGGTGCTCCAGCATGAAGCTCACCAATTTTTAACTGTTGAGAATAATATAAACCTAAGCCATATAACAAGATGGTTATCGCTAAAATAACCTTAGCGGGCCCTTTAGTGGCAAAACTGGCCATAAACAACCAAACACTATTCGTTTTACTCGCCGTTTTATCATTAGACGCTGCTGATTTTGGTGTCAGATTTAAATAAGAAACTAACAATGGTAACAAGATTAAATTGGTTAAAATAATCATCGCAACGCCTAAGGAGGCGGTAATAGCAAGCTCACGAATGATACCTATATCAATAGACAGTAAGGTCATAAAACCAATGGTGTCAGATAACAACGCAATACCACCAGGTATTAATAACGCATTAAAACTAGCTTGGGCGGCAACAAGAGCACTGCTGCCCTGATTAACCTTTTTAACAACCGCGTTAATCATTTGCACGCCGTGACTTACGCCAATAGCAAAAACGAGGAACGGCACTAAAATAGACATTGGATCTAAACCAAAGCCTAAGGTTGATAACATCCCCATTTGCCAGATAACAGCGATCAAAGAGCAGACAATAGGTAATAGCGTTAAACGCACACTATGACAAAATAAAAATACCATTATCGCGGTAATCGCAATCGCAATCGCGAAAAACACCACCACCCCTTTAGCGCCTTCGGCGACATCCCCAACCATTTTAGCAAAACCAATGATATGAACAGAAATGTTTCCGTGCTCAAATTCTGCGCGAACTTCTTGTTCTAACTGAGCTGAAATAGTAAGCGTATCTAGCTTTTCACCTGTTTCTGGATTGAAATCAAGTAATGATGCCTTAACCATGGCACAGCTATAATCATCGGCAACGATACTACCAACAATGCCGGCTTTCTCAATATTGGCCTTAACAACCGCAAGACCTGCCGCAGTTGCTTGAAAGTCTGCAGGAATAACTGGACCTCCGGCAAAGCCATCTTCAACCACTTCAACAAAACGGGTACTCGGTGAAAATAACGACTTAACTTGTATACGATTAACGCCGGGAATAAAAAACAACTTATCGTGTACGCCTTTTAAGGCGGTGAAGAACTCTGCATTAAAAATGTCATCTTCGTTATTGCACACAGAAATCAAAATGTTATTAGCACCACCAAAATTAGCACGGTGCTTAAGGTAGGTTTTCATATAGCTGTGATTTAAAGGAATGTTTTTAGTAAAAGACGCATCCAGTTTTATGTGTGTCGCTTGAAATAATAAAAAGCAGCTCGTCAGTAAAAAAATGACAAGTACAAAGGCTCTTTGTCGAAAGAGCGCAGTCTCTAAACGGCTTGCTAGGGAAATTTTCATAATTTTTTTATAATCCAACTATTTTTACAATGAAATAACTTTAATACCAACATCAGAAACAATCACTAGGCGGTTGTTAAACCAAACTCCAGCAATTAATGACTTACCGTCTTTTTGTAAATGTGCGCGATAGCTCAAACCGTCATCAACACTTTCTAATAATGTGCCATTATTGGCTAACAAAAAGATCCTATTGTGATCCGCTAAAACAATATCATTAATTAATGCGGTAGTCCCCGTAGTCATGGCTTGCCATGGGGTACCATTCATTAGGCTTCTAAAAACATTGCCACGTAAACCCACCACCAATAAATTACCTTGTTGAGTTCGTTCTAAATCGTAAAATGAGCCTTGATATATTTCATCAAAAACCTGCCATTTTTCACCAAAGTTATTACTTTTAGCAATCAAGCCTATTTCACCCACCATGTAGATAGTTCGGCCATCAACGATAAGGCGGTTAAAGTGAGGGAGAATAGATGAGGCTTCATCTAAATAGGCCTCTTCATCTTCAAGTTTTAATTCTGCTAAATATTCGGCATCATCAGGTAATAATAATTCATCATGAAATTCATTATGCCAAGATTTGCCACCGTCATTGGTTCTAAAAAGTAAACCATAGGCACCAATGGCGACACCAGATAGAGGTGATATAAATACGATATCTAATAATGGTTTTTCTAATTCAGGTTTATATTGTTGTACCTGCCAACTAAGTCCGCCATCTGAGGAATGCAAAATAGTCGCATCATGACCGACCGCCCAACCGAGCTTTTCATTAAAGAAAAAGACACTGGTTAATGTCGTTTGTAATGGCACTGACGCTTGTTGCCACTGATTAGCATCAGTCGATAATAAAATATGACCATGTTCGCCTACCGCGACAAGTTTTTTTTGTTCAACATTGGTAATGTCTAATAATAAAGATTTACTCGCTAATGGCGCATTGATCGCAGGCGATAATAAGGAAAGATCAGTAGCGAAACTGAAGTGGGTATGCAAGCTTAATAACAACAGCGAACAAAAAATAGGAGATACTAAACGCATGATAAAACTCTTATGACATTAAAATGACTATATAGATAACAAATATTAACAATAAAACAAATAAATATACTATGACTATAATAAAAACGGCTGACATAGTCAGCCGTTTTAACAGAAAAAGGAATTACCTTCTTCCTTCTCGCCTAAGTGCAGAAGGGGTAAAGGCTTTATCTTTAGGCCTTACCGAGAAATCATACATTTTAGCTTCATTATCTAAGCCCATTGCAATATAGCGTCTTGACTGAAGATCATGATAAACCTCAAGCGTAGACCATTGGGTCGGTACTTCGTAATAATTTAAACCATGTGCAATGGCAACACGGTATAATTCATCACGGTTATCATAGATGTCCGAAACCGCCACTTGCCAGCTATCTTCATCTATGTAGAAAACACGTTTCTTATAAGTATGGCGAGTATTTTCTTTCAAGTTAGCTTCAACCACCCAGACTCTATGTTTTTCATAGCGTACTAGATCTTGGTTGATATGGCCTGCCTGTAAGATTTCGTCATATTTAACTTTGTCACTGTGAAGTCGGTAATCGTTATAAGGAATTAATAACTCTTTTTTACCTTTTAAGGTCCAGTTATAACGATTAGGTGCACCGTTATACATATCAAAGTCATCCGTTAATCGTAAACCATCTGATGCGCTTCCTGGTGCATCATAAGCTACGTTTGGAGCACGACGAACACGACGTTGACCGGTGTTGTATGTCCATGCTTGACGAGGCGTCTTTATTTGATCCATGGTTTCATGAACAAGTAACGCCGTTCCAGCCAAACGTGCAGGCTCAGTAACTTTTTGCTTGAATTTGAACAAAATATTAGTTTGTTCTAATACTGATGGTGTCACACCTTTTACATTATATGGCAGTAATAATTGCTCATCAAAACCCACATAGGTAAAGCTACCACTCGCTGTTGGTGCCGCTTGGCCACCTTGACGAACTAGCGCTTCACCTCGATAACGAACAATGTGATTCCAAATGGCTTCGATACCGGTTGCAGGGATAGGAAATGGAATACCTACCGCAGAATTTTTAATACCATTTCCGCCTTCAACTACCTCAGCACGCGTCGCATTCACTTTAACCGCATCATAAACATGTGATGGGTAAGAAGCGCTACGGCGAGTCTGATAAACATTCATTTTATAGGTATCAGGATATGTTTCGAACAATACTTTCTGACCTGGCGTTAGTAAGTCTGCATATTCGGCGACATTTTTCGAGGTAATAGTGTAAAGCACTTTATCACTTGGAAATGGGTCCAGGTGATGGTCACCTGGTGAATAGCCAGCAGGGGCTTTAGTTATGCCACCAGTCCAAGCTGGAATAGAGCCATCTTTATTACCTGCTTGTACTGCACCCATTGGCGTTAATTCATTACCAAGCTTTGCTGCATCTGCACCTGAAACTTTTGCAGTAACAACTGATGAGGTTAAAGCGGCAGAGACAGCTAAGATAAGTAGGCTACTCTTCTTTAAAAGAGAGTTCTTAAAGGGTTTGTTTTTCATGGTGATTGCCTTTTATTAAATTGAGTACTTAATGCTGATAGATGCGTAGTCATGATCTTCCAACTGGTTAGTGGTACCAACACCACCGAAGAAGCTATTATAACTTAACTCAGCTGACCAACGACTCTGGTAGTCAAGTGATAGTGCTAACGCAACAGACTTTTTATCTTCAACAAATAAGAATAATGGATCCGGCGTTATACCTTTAACATCATGTGAGAACACAACACGTGGGGACAAATTGACACCCGCAAACACGTTATTGTAATCAAGTTTGGCGACCATTTTATAGCCCCAAGCAAATTCGGTCGGGAATGGATTAGTTTCATAACCACCTTGTACACCCAGCATTAAGCCTGAAGTACTTCCACTTCGGGCGGTTCCAGGTCCATTGAGACGTAAAGTATCTGGATCTGGTAGATCATTGATATTAATCCCCCCTACTTCAATTAAACCTGTTAATTGACTTGCACCAAGTGTAGGGCCAAATAAGTGAGTAATAGTCACTTGAGCTTGAATGGTATCAGAAAGCACAAAACCATTAACGTTAGTACTTGAAGGGTATGGCTGTCCGGTAGTTGGGTCAATTAATTGTGAAATACCTTCAAAATAATTGTAAGCATCTGGATAAGCATTTGCTAACTGTTGCGGCATCGCGGCAAAAAGTAGCTCTACATCATCTATCTGTAATGGCTCGTCTTGACGGTAGCTAATTTCACCTGCAACAGCGGTAGTACCCACTGTGGTATTGAAGCTAAGCGCATACATAGCAATATCTTCAGGATATTGTAATTTAACTTGCGAAAACACGGATAAATTATCGTAAAGATTTTCTTCGGTGATGGTATTTGCACCTAAATAACCAAGATCTGTACCAATAGCAACGGCACCAAAATCAGCCGTTTGGCCTGCAAAAATAGGTCTACGGCTATGATAGTTCACGTAATAAAGGCTTAACTCTGTTTCATTAAGCTCAGGTAGATACCAAGATAAACGTAAGCCATATTGGCCACCATCTTCAGGCTCCCATTCAGCCGATTTACCCGGAGAACGTAAAGTAACCTTCGTTGGATAGGCTAAATAAGCCTGTCCTGCAGCTGCAATTGTCGCAGGATCGCCAGTACGAACCATGTCACCAATTTGATTTAAGCCAGCAAGTAAGAAGGTAACATCCATATCAGGGTTTCCTGAAAAACCTAATTGTACGTTGTTGTTGTTACCGCCGTCCCCAGCAAAGTCATTGGTAGAGAAATAGCTGCCCGGCGGTGGTAACACCGTTTTTTCCCAAGAATATTGATAAAAGGCTTCAACATTAAAGTTTTCTGTTATTCCTAATGAGGCCCATACCGCACCAAAAGGGATGAAGGCTTCTTTAAGCTCTGCGCCAGGTGCTTTTAAACGTGATATATCAACAGGGTTAATCTCACTAATTCCATGACCGATGAGAGAACTTTCCCCCCAACTAATGACTTGTTGACCAATACGCACTGAAAAAGGCATTTCGCCTAAATCAAAATCACCATAGACATAAGCATCGAGTAAACGAACATCAGCACACACTTGTTTTTTGGCTTCGCTATCTTGACAAGGATCGTTGGCAACGCCACTGAGTTGATTGGTCCAATCGCGATCACTATCCATCATCGCGAAGTCGTAGTAATACATACCACGCACAAATAAACCAACATTATTGTAATGAAGATCTAATTCATGACTACCTTTAATAAGTTGTGAGAAAGCGTCCCCAGCATCAAAATTTAAGTTGCCGTTATCGCCGTTAGCTGAATAACTGCCCGCGCCTTGCCATAGGGTGGCGCTATTAGGGTTTGGGTTAAGTGCAGGATGATAAGTAGATAAATTAAAGCCATTATTTAAATTATTGGCTTTTGCAACATTATCATCCCAATTACGACTTTCAGTTCTCCAGCTCGAGCCAACACTAAAGGTTGAATCAAAGCTAATTTCAAGATCACCGAATTCCCATCTTTTAGCTTGAGTATGTAAACTTGTGGTAAGTAAGGTTATGGAAAGTGCAGTAGCAACACCTAAAGCAATAGGTTTTTTACTAAAACTGCGTGGGTTGTTTTTCATTTGTTTTCTCCCCAGTAGCGAATCAAGGCACATTGAGTAATTAATATTACTCTAGTGGTTAAATTGTGACTTAACAGCGTTATTATATTTTTATATGTTTCTCTACCTATGTAGATTAAACAATAATTGCATCATTTCTGCTAGGTGGCAAGCCTAATAAATGATAGTTAAACCGCTGTATTTCAATGGATTGTGCGTAATATAAACGATTAATGTTACTTGCGTTTAAAACTAGCGTTTAAAACCTAAAAAAGTAAAATGTGGTTACCTTTACTAAGTTGATGAAATAACACTTATTTACCCTACTAATAAAGATTCATTCACTTCGATTATGGTCTGACCACTGTTTAAAGCTATTACTCTAACTTGTTACTCATACTTCATAATTAATTCAACTTTGTTAAAGATAAAAATTTGTTATTTTGAGTATATAAACAAAAATTGCCGGAAATTCCATCAAATTGTAAATAAGATCGTAAATGTGATGCTGGAAACTGCAAACGTTGCCCTTCATTACTGGTAACAACAATAGTTTGTGCCTTACCTTGGTAATATGGGAGAAATTCGTTTGTTGTCATTTTTAATGAGAAATAATATTTCATGATATTTTTTAAAGTGTAATTACAGCGTAGCTCAACCTATAGCGTTGAGCTACCGTAAAGGTGATTTAACTTTCGTACGTTACGTTAACATTTTTTTACTTTGAGAAATGTAGTGAAAAAATGTTAACAAAGTGCCGCTGTTAATTTTTCTTGGAGGTCATTACTTAAATTAGGTAAAGCTTGCAGTGTTAATAAGGCCGCTTTCATTAAGTGCTGATTAGGTATAGCAAAACTCTTATATTGAATTAATGGCGTGAGTAACCGTGAGGCAACTTGCGGATTAATCTCATCAAGCTTGGCAATTTTATTGGCTAAAAAAGAATAGCCACGGCCACTTTGACAATGAAAATAGCGTTGATTATTCATCGCAAAAGCACCAATTAGCGCCCGAGCACGATTCGGATTTTTTAAACTAAAGTCGTGATGGTTTGTCAATGTATCTAAGGCATCAAAAATATTTTCATGGTGTTGACTAGCCGCTAATGAAAACCATTTATCCATCACCAACGCTGTCCCCTGCCACTGTTGCTCAAACTGCCCCATTAGCTCATTAAAGCAAGGTAGGTTATTTTTAGCACTACAGCTCAGTGCGGCTAGCGAATCAGTCATGTTATCTGCAGCGTTGAATTGCTTAACAATCAAATCTTGATGTTGTTCTAGCGTTGATAAATAGAATAAACAGGTATTTTTCAATGCACGATTCGAGGTCATCTCAGCTGCACTAAGCGTTGACTGCGCTAATAACGCATTACAGCTTGCTAGTTTACGTGTTAGTTGCTGTTCAAGCCCGGTCGCTAAAAATAAGGTTAATACTTTAATGGCATTCACTAAAGCTAGTGGCTCAACTTCATCAATGAGTGCCGCGGCTTCATCAAAACTTGGGAGTACTAACTGCTCAGCAATAAAGGCAGGATCTTCGTCAGCCGTTAAAATATCAGTAAAGCAGGTTACAAGCTGCTCTGATAGTACAAAGTCAGCTTGTAAGGTTAGCGATTGAATGGTTGACATCAATAGTTTTTGACCGGCATCCCATCGGCAAAAGCTATTGTCAGCATTATTAATAATGGTTAGTAGACTGTGCTCGTCTTGCTCAAAATTTAGTTTAACGGGTGCCGTGAAGTCAGCAAGAACAGCTAACGTTGGCTGTTCTGTAAATGATGAGAACTCCCAGCTTTGATTATCTTGCGTTAATTCAAGTAAATGTGTCTGTGTTTCAGTGCTTTTTTGACCAATCAACTCTATTTTAACTGGTATATGTAGTGCTTGCGGGGTAAGTTGACTATCAGTAATTGGAGATTGCTGAGCAAGTGTTAAGTGGTAAACGCCAGACACTTTATCATACGCTTCTTTTACACTAATGGTTGGCGTCCCTAATTGACTATACCAACGTTTAAACTGTGATAAATCTTTTCCGGTCGCGTCACTCATCGCGTTAATAAAATCATCACACGTTACTGCCATACCATCAAAGCGCTTGAAATATAATTCCATGCCGGCATTAAAACCAATTTCACCTAACAGTGTGTATAACATACGAATAACTTCAGCACCTTTTTCATACACAGTTAAGGTATAAAAGTTATTCATCTCCATCACTTTTTCTGGTCTGATCGGATGCGCCATTGGTCCAGCATCTTCCGCAAATTGCTGTGAACGTAATACACGTACATTCTGAATTCGTGTTACCGCACTAGAGTGCATATCGGCACTAAATTGCTGATCACGAAAAACGGTCAAGCCTTCTTTTAAACTGAGTTGAAACCAGTCACGGCAAGTAACACGATTACCGGTCCAATTATGAAAATACTCATGGGCAATGACCGCTTCGATATTAAAATAATCGGTATCTGTGGCTGAGGCTTTATCAGCAAGCACATATTTACTATTAAATACATTGAGCCCCTTATTCTCCATCGCGCCCATATTGAAAAAGTCGACCGCCACAATCATATAAATATCAAGATCGTATTCAAGGTTGAAGGTTTCTTCATCCCACTTCATTGATTTTTTCAATGAGGTCATTGCATGCTCTGCTTTACTTAAATTCCCTTGGTCGACAAAAATTTCCAGCGCAACCTCACGGCCAGAGCTAGTGGTAAAGTTATCCGTTAGTAAATCAAAACTCCCAGCCACTAAGGCAAATAAATAACAAGGTTTAGGAAAGGGGTCGTACCAAGTAACAAAGTGTTTATTACTACCCAGTTCACCTTGATCAATTTTATTACCGTTCGCTAATAGATAAGGATATAAGGTTTTATCTGCAATTACTTTAGTGGTAAACGTGGCCATCACGTCAGGGCGATCGAGGTAATAACTAATTCGGCGAAATCCCTCTGCCTCACATTGGGTACAAAAGGCATCTCCTGATTTAAATAGCCCTTCCAGCGAGGTATTTTCTACCGGATTTATTTCGGTGACTAACGTCAAGACAAAATTTTGTTGCTCTGTTGGTATGGTTAACGTATGCGGCGTAAGTTGATAGTGATCTGATGTGAGTAAGTGTTTGTCTATTGTGACACTGAGCAACGAGAGCTCTTCTCCATCAAGCACCAATGGCTCTTGGTGCAGGCCTTGCCTAGACACTGATAATTCACTAGTAACTAAAGTATGAGTATCATTTAATTCAACAATAAGGTTAACCGTGTCGATATTAAAATTTGCACTACGGTAATCTGATAAAAAACGTGATGTTGACGTTGCCATATAAAGTCCTG
>Ga0209292_1002176_pt1 | contig 22833 bp, 17 predicted proteins | sample GOMGulsemesocosm_2_FD_184634 | JGI IMG/M metagenome (GOLD analysis project Ga0209292, IMG submission 184634) | Methane-oxidizing microbial communities from mesocosms in the Gulf of Mexico - GOM9C Gulf of Mexico (SPAdes) (version 2) | ecosystem: Environmental > Aquatic > Marine > Cold seeps... | reverse complement strand
AAGTCGACCGGATTAACGGGTAGTAGCGGCGCGCTGAATGTCTATAGCGATTTTGTAAACAGCCGTGGCGGTGTTTCATTATCTCTTGCAAGACCAGAAGGTATTAGTACCGGCTATGTCGATAAAATAAGCGGCGTAGCGGTCGCCCAAGATTGTAACGAAACAATCGCTATCCCTGTGCTTGCTTTGATGTGGCCAAAAAATCTTGATTGTGGCGGAGATATTTTGGTGCCAGAACCGCTACCTAAAAAGAAGAAAAAGTCAGTGTTTGATGATTTCTTTAGTATTTTTAAGTAACTAACAGATCCTAGTCAACTTAGCTTCTCTTTCGGGTCACTAATATGGTTTCTAATACTGCGGCTGTGACAATGAGACTGCCACCGATATAAACATTAGCGCTTGGCCATTGCCCTAAGACTAACGCTGCCAAAGCCGCGCCATACAACGGTTGCAAGCATGAGATTAGGCCAGCGGTTTTCGCGCTAAGTTGTGAAAAACATTGGGCTAAAAAGGCATGTGGTGCGGCGGTAAACACCGCACCAAGAATAAGTAATAAGCCAAGTTCGCCAATACCTTGGTTGGTCCACAAGCCACTCATATCAAGCGGATTAAAATCCACAAAACTCACTAACATCACAGCAACGACCAAGGTTTGGTAAAACATCGCTTGGGTGCCTTTGTAATGACTAAAATATTGTTTGTGTAATACATTGCGTAGCGCAAACAAGAAGCCAGAGCCAATCCCAATCATCACGCCAAGGGTTGTATCATTTTCAAGACTAAGTTCAGGGATCAATAAGAACAGGCCAATAAAGACCGTGATCGCACATAAAATATCGCGAGGGTGCGGCTTCGTTTTAGTGAACAGAGGCTCTAGGAATACGGTGACTAGTGGGTAACAAAAGAACGACAACATGCCCACGGCAACGCCCGCCAATTGCATCGCATAAAAGTAAGTTACCCAATGTAATCCAACCGTCACACCGAGTATTAGGGCCATTTTATAATCCGCTAACGATGCTAGTAACAACTTATCACCTTGCAACTTGATGATGATCAGCAAGGTCATCACCGCAACCACGCAACGGAAGAAGGTTATATCAAGCGCCGACCAAGGCAACAGATGTGAAAACAACGCCGTACCACCAAAGAGCAGCACAGATAAATGGAGTAGCACAAGGCTTTTTTGATGTTCAGACAAAACGTGTACTCATTAGCCGTAAAGACAATAAAGTAGAGTATAAAAGTGAATACTACCATTGGACTTTTGGATTGGTAGAGATGGCGTTATTAATCAAAAAAGCCAGCAATTGCTGGCTTTCATATCGATCAGGGAGTCGATTCCTTATTCGGCGTCTTCGCTATCACAAAGCGCTTGCTTTAGACTCGCCATTGGTTGACCTAAACGAGTAACCACGCCTTCCTCTAAATCAGCATCGAACGCACTGAGCATATCATCACCAAATAACATAACGACAGTAGAACCAAGTTTAAAACGGCCCATTTCTTGGCCTTTCTTGAAGGTAATTGCTTCGTCGCCTGTCGTCGGATAATCCCAACTATCTAGTTGATTTGATGGCGGTGTCACTGTGCCGTGCCATGTGGTCTCTATACTTGCAACGATTGTTGCACCGACCAATACCATCGCCATTGGGCCACTAGCGGTATCAAAAATGGCGGCAACACGCTCATTTCGCGCAAATAGGCCCGGTACGTTTTGTGCAGTAAGCGGATTAACTGAAAACAAATCGCCTGGCACATAAACCATTTCGCGTAATGTCGCATCCATTGGCATATGGATACGATGATAGTCTTTAGGGGCAAGATAAATCGTGGCAAAGTGGCCATTAGCAAACGGCTTGGCGCGCTCTTTATCACCGCCTAACAGTGTAAATGCCGAGTAGTCGTGATTTTTAGCTTGAATCAAACGCCCAGCCTGCATCGGTCCGAGTTGGCTAACACAGCCATCGACGGGTAATACTAAATCCGTCTCGCTAATTGGGCGTAGACCAGGTTTAAGTGCACGAGTGAAAAAATCATTGAAGGTATTATACTCTTCGGCATTCTCACGCTCAGCTTCTGACATATCAATCTTGTATTGCTTGATAAACCAATTAATAACACTCGTTGTTACGCTACCAGATTCTGACGCTGCAAAGCGTCCTATCGCACGAGATACAGCGTGCTTTGGTAGGCAGTATTGGCCAATAATCTTAATTTTGTCGGTAAAACTCACGAAACGTTCCTTAATTTGCGCCGCCAGGGTGGCGATTGGGTTTGTTATTTTCTAATGAATCTAAAATGCGATGATAGTTTTCATAGCGCTCTAGGTCAATTTTGTCATCTTCGACCGCTTGAGCCAAGAGGCAACCGGGATCATCACGGTGTTTACAATCTCTAAACTTACAACCGCCAAGAAATTCTCTAAATTCGATAAAGCACCACGCGATACGGTCTGGTTCGAGATGCCACAAACCAAATTCACGAACACCAGGGCTATCTATTAGGTCGCCCCCTTGCTCAAAATGCAGTAGCTTCGCGGTAGTTGTCGTGTGTGTACCTAAACCGGAATTATCAGAGACATCACCAATGATAAGTTCAGCATCGGGCATCAGCGCATTAATTAATGAAGATTTACCAACACCAGATTGACCAACGAAAATGCTCACTGAATTTTTAAGCATTTCATTGATTTCGCTAACGCCATCACCACGATGACTCGATAACATGATGACTTGATATCCGATATCACGATAAGGCTGAAGCATCCCATCGAGCAGTTCCATCCCTTCATCGTCTAGCAAATCAATCTTGTTAAGAACGATTATCGGCTTAACACCAACATCTTCAGCGGCCACTAAATAACGGTCAACAATTTGAGTTGAAAATGCAGGAACGATCGAAGAAACGACAAATATTTTATCGATATTGGCGGCAACGACTTTAATACCATCATAAAAATCAGGTCGTGTTAGCTCACTCGTGCGCGGATGCACCGCTTCGATAACACCGCTGATGCCCGATAAAATTTCATTACCACGACGCCACACAACTTTATCGCCAGTCACTAAAGAGCCAGCGGTACGCCTGATGTTACAGCGGTAAACATCGCCGTTATGATCTTCAACATCCGCATGTTGGCCATAACGACTAATAATCAGGCCATCTTCTTGTGTGCCTAATTGATCCGCTTGCCATTGTACATTGGTTTGCTTTTCTTTCGTGGCGGACAGACGCTTCTTCTGGTTCGAGCTGACGCGTCGCAGTTGCCCTTTTGTGAGTTTTGTTTTCTTAGCCAAAGTATCTTCTAAATTTCAGTCGGTGTTGATATGCAGCCATCATACTACTTATTGAGTAACAATTGTATATCACGCTATCTTTAAGTTTCTTCCTTGATATACTTGCCAATCAGAGTTGAAGAAAATGAGTACACAATGCCCGCGAGTAAAAATAAACAAAATTTAGTGTGGATTGATCTAGAGATGACTGGATTGAACCCTGATACCGATAAAGTTATCGAGATAGCGACGATCGTTACTGATAGTGAGCTTAACACCTTAGCTGAAGGGCCTGTACTTGCCATTTCTCAGCCACAATCAGCACTCGATGCGATGGACGAATGGAATACCACTCATCATAACGCCTCTGGATTAGTAAAACGTGTGCAAGCAAGTACCGTCACAGAACAGCAAGCTGTTGAGCAGACAATTGCATTTTTAAAACCTTGGATTGACGCTGGTGATTCACCACTGTGTGGTAATAGCATTGGTCAAGACCGCCGATTTTTAGTGCGCCATATGCCGGCACTCGATGCCTACTTCCATTATCGCAACATCGATGTCAGTACGATAAAAGAGTTAGCAAGACGCTGGGACCCACAAATGCTAAAAGGTTTTAGTAAGAAAGGAGCACATCTTGCGCTGGACGATATTCGCGAATCGATTGCGGAACTGCAATATTACCGCAAGCACTTTTTTAAGGTCTAATAACGGCTAATCAAGACAGTTTTTAAGCACTTGACTCATATTTGATAAAAAACACTTGCAGCGCGGCATAAATTACTTATAATGCGCTTCACTTTCTAGTCACCAGACAGGAAGTTTAAAATTACTTTTTAAGTACTTTTGAAATGCGACTTTAGCTCAGCTGGTAGAGCGCGACCTTGCCAAGGTCGAGGTCACGAGTTCGAACCTCGTAAGTCGCTCCATTTATTCTTTAGTTTTCTAATTGCAGAATATTTGATTAGTGCGACTTTAGCTCAGCTGGTAGAGCGCGACCTTGCCAAGGTCGAGGTCACGAGTTCGAACCTCGTAAGTCGCTCCATTATTTCAATAGTAGTTAGTAATTTAAAAAATTTTTAGTGCGACTTTAGCTCAGCTGGTAGAGCGCGACCTTGCCAAGGTCGAGGTCACGAGTTCGAACCTCGTAAGTCGCTCCATTCCCTAAAAATTAAAAACCAAAACCAAAACCAAAACCAAAACCAAAACCAAAACCAAAACCAAAACCAAACTCAAAATTATTTGTTCTAGATAAACCAAGTTCAGGTCAACTACTCCAGTACCTCGTAAGTCGCTCCATTCCCTAAAAATTAAAAACCGAAACCAAAATTATTTGTTCTAGATAAACCAAGTTCAGGTCAACTACTCCAGTACCTCGTAAGTCGCTCCATTCCCTAAAAATTAAAAACCGAAACCAAAATTATTAGTGCTAGATAAACCAAGTTCAGGTTAACCAATTCAATACCTCGTTACAAAACTGATCATTAATTTTATGTCATTGGTATGAATTTCGTTTTAACGGATAACGATTCAATAGGTAAAGCTGCTTATTATTCAAACGAACGTTTTAATTTTCTTGTACAACATGCCCATTATTGGTTATATTGCGTGACAATCGAGCAAATACTCTAAAAATATAATTACATAGGTAAGCCGTCTTATGAACATGAGAAAATTAAACTATTCATTAGTTGCGTTAGCACTAACTGCTGCGACAGCGCCAATCCAAGCTGGTGGGTTTAAGCTTTTTGAACAATCGACTAGCGCGATGGGAAATGCCTACGCGGGTCGTGGTGCACAAATTACAGATGCTAGTGTTGGCTTTACCAACCCTGCTGCGTTAATTAAACTTGGTCAGTCACAAGTGAGTGCGGGTCTTAATTTTGTTCAAATCGATGGCGATTACACTAATGCTAGCGCAACTAGTGCGTCAGGCCTTGCTGTATCAGGCGCATCGTCGGATAGTGTCGGTGGCCTATCGGTTATTCCACACTTCCATTACGTTAATAAAATCAACGATAAGTTTGCAGTTGGCTTCTCTGTTGCCGTGCCATTTGGCACCTCGAGTGAATATGACGATGAGTTTGTTGGCCGTTACTTTGCCCAAAAAACAGAACTACAGGTTATCGCATTTCAACCATCTGTTAGTTACCAAGTAAATGACCAGCTTTCAATTGGTGGCGCCATCGCCCTCAATTACGCCAGCGGTACGTTAAGTAAATATAAAGATCATAGCGGCCTGTGTGAAACAGGTGCTGGCATTAACCCAACATATGCAGCAATTAGTGCTGGTACTTTTACCGATGTTGCGCAAGACGCTTATTGTCAGAGTATTTATGAAGTCTCTGGTGATGATATTCAACCAAGCTATACCCTCGGTCTCCATTATCAAGTAAACGATAGTATTGCACTTGCAGTAAGTTACCATTCGGCGGTTAATTATACGCTAGAGGGTGATTCAACCATCAATAATACACCGCTAACTGGCGAATTCGTTGCTTACAGTGACAATCCAGCTCAATATTGGACTGCACCGACGATTCCATCGCTAGGCGTTGATGGCGCCAAATTACCTGTTGTTGATTTAACCACCGGCAAGCTTGCGGTGTCTCCCGATAAAGTCGAAAAATCAACCCTTGGTTTAGACACGCCTCAAAGCGTAATAATTAGTGTTGATGGTAAAATTAATGACGCGTTGTCATTACAATTTAGCTCAACATGGACCCAGTGGAGTAAATTCACTGATATCTCTGTGATCTCAGTCGATGCAGTACCAAGCCTTAGCCCGAGCACACAACAAGCGGCAAACCTTAACCAAGAAGGTTACATTGGCTATATTCCTGAGTATTGGAACGATGCGTGGGCTTTTGCAATCGGTGCAACCTATAAACTTGACCAACAATGGACATTAAAATCTGGTATCGCTCGAGATTTTTCACCGGTTAATAGCGAATTCCGTAGTGCACGCATCCCAGCGAATAACCGTACTTGGTTAACTGTTGGTGCAAATTATCAAAGCAATGAAAAGTGGAGTGTTGATGTCGCTGCTGGTGCCATGGTCATGAAAGAAAGCTCAGTGCTTGATCAAGAATACAACGTCCAGGATCAACGGATCTATAACAGCACTTACCAAGCTGATTATGATATCAATGCCTACGTACTGTCAGTGCAGTTTAACTACCCACTTTAATTTCCGCTTTAACTAGCTGCGTTAAATGGAGCATAGCCACGGCACTTGCCGTGGCTTTTTATTATCTACGGTTCTATTTTTTAGAATAGCTGTCACTGCTTAGCCGAGGGTATGTTACTTCTTTTTATTTAAATCAATACCTATCACATTCTACCCCTGTAACACTAAGTGGATAAAAGTCGCGTTATCTTCATTGTCGCTGATTAGACCGAATCCGAATAACACCAATGAAAATAACTCTCATTTACACTTGCGTTACCAATTGATAGTGATTATCATTGAGCCGAATTTTAAACAGTCAAAGTTTATCCATCAGTACGAAGCATCGCTATCGTGCTGATAAAAAATTATTGAATCAAATCTCTAAGGAATTACGACAATGAATATTAAAGATCTGTCAAAAGGTAGCCTAGCAGTAGTACTAGGGCTTTCTCTTGCTGCATGTAGTGGTGATGATGGTACAAATGGCATTGACGGTGCTACTGGCGCTGACGGCGCCGCTGGTGTTGCAACGTTAGTCACTCGCGATGACGTAGTAAAATCAAACGCGAATATCGCTTATGCTGCATACTCAGACTCTTTAATTGCAGCGATTGCATTACAGTCTTCTATTGATACATTTGTTGCAATGCCTAGCGAACAAAACTTTGCCGACGTAAAGCAAGCATGGCTTGATTCACGCGAACCATATGGTCAAACAGAAGTATATCGTTTCCGTGAAGGACCAATCGATTTTGAAAATGAAGAAACTGGTGAATCGGGTCCTGAAGGCGCACTAAACGCATGGCCTCTTGGCGAAGCGCTAATCGATTACATTTCAACAGCACCTGCTGTCGATGGTAATGCCTTTAAAGAAGACGGCGTTAGCCGTGCAATTAGCAGCAACATCATTGCTGATGACGTGACTTATGCAACTATTGATAAAGCAACTATCCTTGAGCTTAACGGCGCTGGTGATGATGAACGTAGTGTAACGACTGGTTACCACGCGATTGAGTTTTTACTGTGGGGGCAGGATTTAAATGCTGACTTAGGTAGCGACCAAGCTGCACATGATACAACACCAGGTCAACGCCCAGTGTCTGATTATAATGTATCAGGTGGCTGTACTTCTGGCGCGATGGTAGCAATGGCTGACAGTGTTTGTTCACGTCGTGGTGATTACCTTAAAGTTGCCGCTGAAATCCTAATTGATGACTTAACAACTGTTGTTGAAGCATGGGAGCCTAATGTTGGTCCACATTACAACACGTTCGTTGCCGGTGGTGATACTTCACTAGCACTTATCCTAGAAGGCATGGGTCGTCTAAGCTACGGTGAATTGGCTGGTGAGCGTATTAATATCGCTTTAACGACTGATTCTCAAGAAGATGAGCATTCATGTTTCAGTGATAATACTCACCGTGATATCTACCTTAATGCTAAGGGTGTTCAAAACAGTTACGGCGCTACTTACACACGCATTAACGGTGAAGAAATCAAAGGGGCTTCAATTTATGACTTACTGATTTCTGAAGGTTTCCCAGTACTTGCCAATGATCTACGTGGTTCACTTGAAGCAACAATGGCTGCTGCGTCAGTAATTGATACTAAAGCAAAATCAGGAACGCCGTTTGATGTATTAATTCAAGAAGGCGTGGCACAAGAAAATGTTATTGCTGTTATCAGCGCACTTGTCGCACAAACTGATGATATTGAAGAAGCTATTCTTGCGCTTGAAGTAACAACGAACAACTTGCGTGATGATACTGAAGAACAGATCTAATAAATAACAATAGCTATCATTACCATTATTAATAACATTATGTATAATGCGATTTAATATAGTGGCTATTCATTAAAGGGGCTTACATTTGTAAGCCCCTTTTCTATTTCAGGGTGTAGTGTTTCAATGCAATTAATATCAAAAGCATCAATCTTTCCGTTATTACTCGTACTAGCGGCCTGTGGTGGCGGTTCACAATCAACTCCTGCGCCGACAATACCTACCCCAGAGCCCACTCCAGTTTTAGATCATAGTGGCTTAACGCCACTTAGCAATGAGACCCCGGAGGTTGGCGAGCATTTAGGCGGCGGTGATATTACGGTCTTTGTAACAGACAACGATGCTTTTAGTCAGCGTCCAGAGCCTGTGAGTGATGACTTTACTTCCGATGGTTTTTTTACCTCAGGCGATCATTTATTTCGAACACCGCATGATGGTGTCGGCCCGTTGCTAAACGCTGGAAGTTGTCAGGGCTGCCACATCAACGATGGCAAGGGACATGTTCCGCTTTCCCCAGCAGAACCAATGACGAGTATGTTTTTAAAGATTGCCGATAGCCAAGGTGTACCTGATCCTATCTATGGCGATCAGCTGCAAACATTCTCAGTGCAAGCATTAGATGTCGCCGATGGCGTCGTCGGGCTGCCAAAGCATGATGGCTCTCTTAACGGTGATGAACTGTATGGTGAAGCATACGCGTTTGTCGAATATCAAATCATTAGCGGTCAATACGCCGATGGCACAAGCTATCAATTACGTAAACCGACTTATAAAATAAAAGATTTAAGCTTTGGTGATTTCAACGATGATGTCACGTTCTCACCGCGCGTCTCTCCTGCCATTTTCGGATCAGGCTTATTAGAAGGCATCCCCAGTGCGAATATCTTGGCCCTAGCCGATCCTGATGATAGCGATGGTGATGGTATTTCGGGTAAAGTAGCGATGGTGACTAATGTCATGACTGGCGCCCAAGAAATTGGCCGCTTTGCCTATAAAGCACAAAATCCAAATGTTTTACAGCAAGCTTCCGGCGCCTATCGCGGTGATATGGGGGTTACTAACTCATTATTTATCGGCGAACCTTGCACCGACCAACAAATTGCTTGTACCGCCTTTGCTGAGCAAGAAACCGCCCAAGCCAGCGAGCCCGATATTATCGATCGACAACTAGCCTTAGTTGAGTTTTATACTAAAGTGCTTGGCGTGCCAGCACGCCGAGGCTTCGATCGTAACAGTCAAACATGGGACAGTGAAATCGTCGCCGGTCGCCAGCTATTTTTTGATAATGGCTGTGTCGATTGTCACACACCGCGCCATGTTACGGGTGATGTTGTCGATAGCCGCCTTGGTCAAATTACGTTACTAGCGTTGCTTGATGAACCAGAGAAACTCGATTATTTATCACAGCAAGTCTTCTACCCTTACACCGACTTATTACTCCATGATATGGGTGGCAGCTGCGCCGTGACCCGTGAACTCGAAGATGGCTCAAGCTGTACCAGCGGCGAAATGTGCTATTACGTACAACGCTGTGATGGATTGGCGGACGATATGCCAATGGGCGACGCCACTGGCAGTGAGTGGAAAACGCCCGCACTATGGGGTAGTGGTTTAGTGCAAACAGTCAATGAGCGTGCGACTTTTTTACATGATGGTCGTGCCCGTAGCCATGAAGAAGCTATTTTGTGGCACGGCGGCGAAGGACAAACCGCCCGTGATAACTTTATAGCGCTAACGGCGCAAGAACGTGCGCAGCTGCTCGCCTTTGTCGGATCGTTGTAATGTTACGCCATTTCACCTTAAGCGGAATCATTATCGTGATGTGTACCTTGAGTGCATGCAGCGATAACAGCGTACCTGATTTTGATAAATCAGAGCTTGCCCCTGGTGGTGAAATGACCACTAAGCGCCTCGCTAATCGCAGCTATGTTGCCGTTGGGCGCAATGTATCACGCGCCAAAGAACTCAATTTTTGGACTGGATTTTCACTATTTCGAGATCCCTGGGTGATTGCGCCATCCAGTACTCGTGATCGCGACGGCTTAGGGCCGCTATTTATCACGCGTTCATGCGTAACATGCCACCATGACGGCGGCCGTGGCCCGATGTCTCAAGCAGGTATCCATCAGCCAATATCTTTGTTGATGCGTCTTGGTAGTACGCTGCCAAAGGTCAATGCTGTTGATCCAAACTACGGCGGTCAAATTCAACCTCGCGCCGTAAATCTTATTCATTCGCGCGTTAAAAAACAACCGAGCGGCGAAGCTTGGCTTGACCTTCAATATCAAACTATCGAGGGTACATTTTCCGATGGCCAACCGTATCAGCTGCGAAAGCCAAGCTATCAATTAACTAAAATGGCCTATGGCGAACTTGCGCCCAATATCGGCTTATCGCCAAGGTATGCGCCAAGTATTTATGGCATGGGGCTGCTCGATGCTATCGATGAGCAAGATCTGTTGGCTCAACAAGATATTGATGATGCCAACGAAGATGGTATTTCGGCTAAGTATAATCTGGTCACCAATGTTGAGACCAAGCAGCTGGCGATAGGTCGCTTCGGCTTTAAAGCTAAACACCCGACCCTTAACCAGCAAGTCGCTGCCGCATTTAATGGCGATATTGGCATCACAAGTCCATTATTCCCCAAGGAAAATTGCAGCGATAATCAACCTAATTGTCATGTTGTATCAAATCTCGGCGAACAAGATGGCGTCGAGATCCCGCAGAAACTGCTGACCTTGGTCAACGAATTTAGTGCCTACATTGGCGTGCAGCCAGCACGAACGTTAACGAGTGATCGCGTGCAACAAGGTCGCAAGCTGTTTTATACCAGCGGCTGTGCTCATTGTCATACGCCAAGCTACACCACCGCTAAAGACTACCCGTTAATACCATTAGCGAATCAAAAAATCTGGCCATACACCGATCTTGCGCTGCACGACATGGGACAAGGACTCGCCGATGGTATCACTGAATTTGACGCCAATGGCCAAGAATGGCGTACACCACCATTGTGGGGAATAGGGATCCAAAAACGTATTTCTGGCTCTTCAAATTTTTTACATGATGGTCGTGCACGCAGCATCGAAGAAGCTATTTTATGGCATGGCGGCGAAGCGGCTGCTGCTCAACAACAATATATTTCATTAAGTAGCTCAGACCGAGCGGCTTTATTACAATTTTTAAAATCGATATAGGACACAGTCAATGAAAAATTTATCAACCCTTACCGTCTCAATTGCTCTCGCTCTGTGCCTTACAGCATGTGGCGGTGGCAGTGGCGACGATACAACCGTAACGCCGACGACACCGATTACGCCAACAACGACCATTGAAGAGGAGTTTGGTAGTTATCTAACTGATTTAGCCAATAACCACATCATGCCAGGCTATCAAGATTTCAACCAACAGAGCATTGCCTTTAATCAAGCCGCGCAAAGTTTTTGTAGCTTAACCAATGCCACTGATACTGATCTTGATACCTTAAAATCGGCTTGGCTTAGTAATAATCACAGCTGGCAGAACATTCAATGGCTTAAAGTTGGTCCTGTTGTTGATATGCTCTTTAGAATTCAATTGTGGCCTGATAGCAACAGTGCAATCGACCGTGCTATAGCAACACATTTATTAGAGCCTGACACGATCACCGCAGAACTGATAGCGGCGAAAAACGTTGGTGGTCAAGGACTACCTGCCGCCGAATCATTACTCTATCCTACGGATACCAGTGATGACTTACTCAGCAGTGATATCAAGGAAAAGCGCTGTGAACTCATTACGGCCATCGCACAAAACCTTGAAAACATGTCAACCAACATCAATAACGCGTGGCAAGTCTCGGGCGATAATTACGTAAACACGTTAATCACTGGTACTGGAGAGTTCAGCAGTAAACAGGATGCCGTTGAAGAGTTAATCACTAACTGGCTAGAGCAGATAGAAAAAGTGAAAGACGAGAAGATTCTTATTCCACTCGCCGATGAGGCACCAGGACTAGCAACGCTTGCAGAGCATTCCCTCAGTGACCAATCATTGGCAAGCATAAAGATTAACATTGCGAGCTTCCAAGCACTGTACGACGCTGGCGCAGGTCATGGCTTTGATAACATTCTGAACGACTTTGTCGAACAACAATCTGTTGCCACCAGCATGCAAGAAAAGATAACCTCAGCGCAAACTGCGATAGATCTACTTGAAGGTTCTTACAGCGATGCCCTAAATAATGAAGAAAAGCGACTGATCCTTGAAGAGGTCATTATTAAGCTGCGGGAATTACGTGATTTATTTACCGCTGAGTTTGTCCAAGTTCTCGACTTAAACATCGGTTTCAACTCTAATGATGGCGACTAATTAGTGCTCAACCGACGACAGTTTCTGCTCGGCACCAGCGCGGTACTTGGCGCCGCCAGTCTAGCGGCATTCTTTGCCGCCAAGAAAACGACGCCGGCGTGGTTAGTCAGTGCTTTTTCAAACGGCCAACAGCAGCACTTTGCTGGTGCGTTTGACCTGAACGGCCAGCTGATTAATGCCGTGAGGCTACCTGGACGCGGTCATGGTGTGCTTGCTCATCCGTCAAAGCCAGGTCACGCCATTGTTTACGCACGCCGCCCAGGCGACTTCTTGCTTGAGGTCGATTTTATTAACGGCGTGGTTAATCATCATGTAAGTGCTGAAACTGGCTATCATTTCTTTGGTCATGGTGCCTTTAGTCATGATGGCCAACATTTGATGTCGGTCGAAAACCACTTTGCCAAATCGTGTGGCGAGATTGTTATTCGTGATGCTCTAAACTATCAAGTGATTGAGCATTATGATTGTGAGGGTATCGGCCCCCATGAATGCAAACTTCTGCCAAATAGCAATACCTTAGTGATTGCCAACGGCGGCATAAAAACCCACCCCAACTGGCCGCGTAAAAAACTAAATCTTGAGACAATGTCCCCTGCCCTTAGTTATTTAGACCTTAATAATGGGCAAATCATTGATCATTTTAGACTCGACAACCATCAGCTTAGCATTCGCCACCTAGATATTTCGTCTAGCGGAAAAGTGGTGGCCGGGCTGCAATATCAAGGGCCTAAATCCGATATTGTACCGCTGGCAATCAGTCATCATGGGCAATCACAACTCAGTATTTTACAAGCGAGTGATGACACGTTGCGCCCTCTTAATCAATATGCCGCGAGCGTGTGTATTAACGAGGCCAACAATCAAGTGGCCATTAGTTGCCCTCGTGGCGACCAAGTCACGTTCTGGGATTTAGATACCGATCGTTTCAGCCATAAAGTGGCCATTAGAGACGTTGCAGGCCTGAGCATCAATCAGCGCTCGTTGATCGCCACCAATGGCAAGGGTCAATCTTGGGATCTCAGCGCAGCACCGAACACAAGACACGCATTTAACGATATCCGCTGGGATAATCATTTAACAACACTTAATGGAATGTAAACAATGACATTACTTCATAAAATTATACTGCTAGTGCTATCTGGTGGTACCACGATGATGGTCAATGCCGCACAAAAAGGTGCTGACAAGACTGAAGATAAACAGCTTGAGATAGTGAGTATTATTGGTCAATCACAACAATTAAAGACAGAGACAGGTTCAGCTTATGTGCTCGACCAAGCTCACTTAGAACAGTTTGAGTTCGATGATATTCATCGCATCTTGCAAAGCGTGCCTGGGGTCTATATTCGCGAAGAAGATGGCTACGGCCTGCGCCCAAACATTGGTATTCGCGGCGCAACCACAGAACGTAGTAGCAAGATCACCATTATGGAAGATGGCGTGCTTATCGCACCGGCTCCTTATGCTGCTCCAGCGGCCTACTACTTTCCAAATGCAGCCCGAATGACCGGTATTGAAGTGCTTAAAGGGCCATCGGCGATTAGCTATGGACCCAATACTGTTGGCGGCGCCATCAATATGCAATCGCGCGCGATTAGCGATAAGAATGGCGGTAATATAGAACTCGCTTACGGCTCGGATAATTATCAAAAAGCGCATGGTTTTTACAATTATCAAGGTCAGCAACTTGGCGTGTTAGTTGAAGGACTTCGCCTTAGCACTGATGGCTTCAAAGAGTTAGACAATGGTGATGACACCGGTTTTGTTAAAAATGAATTGTTGCTCAAAGCTAACTATGAAATTGATCAAAGCAATCGTTATCAGTTATGGCAGTTTAAAGTGGGCTATGGTGATGAAGAGTCTCATGAAACATACCTTGGTTTGACCGAAGATGACTTTGCTGCGCAGCCGAATCGTCGCTACGTTGCTAGTCAAAATGACCTAATGGAATGGCAGCATAGTCAGCTTCAGTTAGGCCATTACATTGAGCTTGGTGATAACTTAAGTGTTCACACGCAAGCTTACCGCCGTGATTTTGATCGTGACTGGGGCAAGCTAAACCGCTTCAATACCAACCGCAGCATTCAGACCATTTTACTGTCGCCACAAACTGGCCTCAATAAGATTTATTATGATGTGTTAACGGGTCAAAATGATTCAGGTATCGATCTCGACACCTTGATGTTTGGTCACAACGACCGCCAATATTACTCACAAGGGCTCCAGTCAAAGCTATTGTGGCAGAGTGATCATTTTGGCGCGCAAAGTGAGTTAGAGTTCGGCTTACGGCTCCATCAAGATCAGGTCGAGCGTCATCATTTTGAAGATGGTTTCCTAATGCAACAAGGGGAACTTGTTGCCACCAGTGAAGCGACCACAACGACCACCAAAAACAAAGACACGGTCACGGCACTCGCATCGCATATTAACTACCGTTTAGTGTTCGAAAAATTAACCATTAGCGGCGGTGTTCGTCTTGAGAATATTGACGGCCAGAGTAAGGATCTACTGACAGGCTTAATCAACGAAAATAGCGACACCCTTGTCTCACCAGGGATTGGTGCTTTTTATCGTTTCAACGACAGCATCGGTATTCTTGCCGGCGTTAATAAAGGTTATGTCCCCAATGGTCCTGGCCAAGCGGATGATATCAAGCCTGAAGAAAGTTGGAATTATGAATTTGGTGGCCGCTATAACAACGGTCATATTAACGGTGAATTGGTGGCGTTCTTTACTGACTATTCGAATCTAAAAGGTAGTTGCACCTTCTCTAGTGGCTGTTTAGATAACATCGATCAAGAATTTAACGGCGGTGCGGTTAAGGTCAAAGGTATAGAAGCAAGCTTTGGCAGTGAATGGCAGGTAATTGATGATCTGGTTATGCCGCTATCGTTTAACTACACCTATACCCAATCTGAATTTCAAGATGATTTTGAGTCAACATTCATTCAATGGGGCGATGTCAGCAAGGGCGATTCGCTACCTTATATGCCAGAAAATCAGTGGAGTTTAGAAACCGGTCTGCAAGGTGAGGCATGGAAATTCGCGATAATCGCTAAGCATACCGATGCGATGCAAGAAGCCGCTGGCAGTCGCACCGAGCTTGAAGGTTATATGACCGATGCAATCAACCAAGTAGATGTCTCGTTTTGGGTCGACCTTGAACCATCATTGCGTGTTTACACTAAGGTCGATAACTTAACTGATCAACAAGGTGTCGTTTCTCGTCGCCCATTCGGGGCGCGAGCGAGTAAACCACGACAATTTACACTCGGGGTTAAATATACATTTTAGCCAGCATTAAAAGGATCAAGCAACAAGGCTTGTTTGATCCTTTTATCTCAGTCTTTATCGCTAGCATATATTTCCTATCTCGGGGCAAGAGCATTATAATCGTGATATCCCCACATATTACGTAAACACGCTGTAAATACATCCCTATACGCTCCATTTTTCGTCTCGGCAATGTGCTCCCTGCTTTGCCCTAACATAACCATCCATGGTTAAGCATGAAAAATACGGTTTACTTCATATGCACTGACATCCCTTCAATATTAGGGTGTATTCATTAAAACGCTCTTGCCGTGCCGCCTACCCTTTGTATTTTATTAGAAATAAAACAAAAAGTTGTGCTATTATTAACCATTAATTCACAATGGAATGTACAACTAATGCAACCCGAAAACTCAGCACCAGATCAACAATCCCATCAACGCCAACCAAGACGCTTAGATAATGCCGATTTAATTAAAAGTAGCTTTTGGATCAGCCAAATTTTTATGGTTATTGCCACAGTCGCTGGGGTATTCTTAGCGGCGCAAGAAGGCCTTTCCCAAGCACTTCTATTTGAAAATTTAAACAGCAAAGAGAAGAATTTCTACTTGCAACATGCACTGTCAGATGAGCTGAGTGATAACATTACCACCCTGAGTGAATACGCGACATTACTAAAAGAAAACACGCCTTATGACATCAAAGCACATCATCCTATGGTTGATATGTTTGTGTGGAATAACATGAAATACTCGTCGAATGCATTAGAAACGCCAAGCCAAATATTGTCGGCGGTACGTCGCTATAACACCAAAACAGCGACATTAATTCACCAGATAGAGAGTCGTCAATTGGGTGCTAAACACGGTGCTAAATTATTAGAAGAACTCAATACCAAAGTAAGAGATGGCGCGCTAAAAGCCCTCGTTGCCAATTACTCCAAACTTCATCAAGAACTCACAGAAGCAGGCATGGACGTCAATCCGCTGTAGCTCAAACAAGGAAAGTAACAATGCAAAACTGCCCAAGCTGCTCGAGCGTTTCAATGAGCAAACATGACTTCCACCAGCAAGAAGTTGATAAGTGCCAACAATGCCATGGTTTATGGTTTGAGCGCGGCGAACTCAATAGTGCGTTATCAGTTGCCGATAACGATGATGATGAAGTCGATCTCGAGCGACATTTAGGGGATAAACTTGGTACATCAGAGCGACACTGTCATGTCTGTGATCAGGGGATGGACCGATATCATTTAATGGCAGGCTTTGAAGTTGAGGTCGACACATGCACAAGCTGTTATGGTGTTTGGCTAGACCATGAAGAGCTTGAGAAGGTTGTCCAATCCCCTGCTATCGGTCAAGCGCTGTTGGAGCTTGATAAACCTGTTCGTAAGCGTACGTGGTTGTTTCAGATCCTGTCACAAATGCCGGTGGAGTATAACCTTAAGACCAAAAATACGCCTTGGGTCATGTATGGGTTACTTATCCTCAATTTCATGATCTTTATTAGTTATACCGTTGGCTTAGTTGGTGAATCTTTTGCTTACGATAACTTTGCGCTGCATTCTGACGAAGTCAGCAAAGGACAGCAGCTATGGACGCTAATCACCCACATGTATATGCATGGTGGGATCATGCATATTATCGGAAATATGTACTTTTTATATATCATTGGCGACAACCTAGAAGATGTATTAGGACGTGGTAAGTTCATCTTGTATTACACGATATGTGGCCTAGCAGCCGCCGCCGCACAAATCATTGCCGATCCAAGCTCACCGATCCCAATGGTCGGTGCAAGTGGTGCTATCGCAGGCTTATTTGGGATGTATTTATTATGGTTTAGACATGCAAGTCTTACCTTAATGATTATCGTCTATCAGAAAAAAGTCAGTCCAATGATTTTCTTTGCGGTGTGGTTAGCCTTTAATATTCTAGGCCTTTATCTTGCTCAGCAAGGTGGTGGCGGTGTGGCTTATTGGGCGCATATTGGAGGCTTTATCGCAGGTATTATTATTGGCTTATCACTCAAACAAAAAATATTTACAGCGAATCCTTTGCTAGCAGTACTCAATAGCAGCGAACTAAAGATAAAACGCTAATCTGACTTTAGACATGGGCAGCTTTTGCTTGCCCATGTCCCTTCCAGTCCCCCTTCAATTGCCCATTTTAAAAGTTCCTACCCAATTATGTTATCTTTATGGAGATTAGCTAATCTCAGTGGAGCTTAAGGCTCAACATGGGCAGAATAACAACGTCTTTTTAAGCGACTTAAGAATTATGAAATTAAAGCTACTACATAAAGTTTTTCTAGCCAACTTTCTGGTTATTGGATTGCTGTCTGCCGTTTTACTATCGGTAAGTTATTTTAGCTTTAAGGCAATGAGTACCTACATCGATGAATCAGCTTATCGAGAAGACGAATACATGGTAAGTAATATCGCTATTCGCCTAGGAGATTTCTATGACAAAAACCAAAGCTGGCAAAGTTTAGAGCGTGATCACCGTCATTGGCGTCGTATCATCGAAAATGTCATTCGAACCGACCGCTTCTCCTCGCTAGAAGATGAGCAGCGTGCTAGAGGTCCAGCCCAACATAGACAAGCTCCTTCCGCAGACAAACGTGGCCCAAGAGGTCCGGCTCGGCAGCATACACCACCTTCATCATCAGATAAGCGTCCGCCGCGAGATAAACATCGATCCATATTGCCACCATTTATTGATGATAACACGGTGCCACTTCCTCATTTTAGACGGCCACAGCTTATCTCACGCATTGAGCTGCTTGATGAGAATAAAAATATCATTATTAGTGCTAAAAAAAGCGCAGATATTCAACATTATGTGCCGATATACAGTGATAAAGCGATTGTTGGATGGCTTGGCTTAGTCAAAGCCATCCCGGCCGAACAACATGGCGACGTGTTAATGCGTCATCAGTTAGAGCGCGTGGTGTTTATGGCCTTAATCGGTTTATTGCTATCGAGTATTGTCAGTTTCTATCTCGCACGCCATTTCGTCGCGCCGATCCGCAAGCTAATTCAAGGGGCGATTGAGCTATCTGAACGTAACTTTGAAACTAAAATTGATATCGCTTCAAACGATGAGTTTGCCGAACTCGCCCATTACTTTAATGATATAGGGGTCCGATTATCGAAATTTGAGGTTCAACAAAAGCAATGGCTGCAAGATATTGCGCATGAGTTACGCACTCCGCTGACGGTGATCCGTGGGGAGCTCGAAGCGATGGTTGATGGCGTTACGGAACCAACTAAATATAACTTGGTCTTATTACAGCATGACGTTTTACGATTAAATCATCTTATTAATGATCTACACGAGCTGTCGGTAACCGATGATTTAACTTTGAATAGAGACTATGGCGTTATTGAGTTTAACAAGACTTGTCTAAATACCGCGAAGCGATTTCAAAGCAAGCTAAAAAACCGGGGCATAGGCTTAGTGACAGATTTCCAACCTGGCAATGCGAGAGGGGATGAAGGGCGGATAATTCAAGTATTGGATAACCTATTACACAATTGCCATAAATATACCGAACAAAATGGCACAGTTTGGTTTTCCTGTCGCGTTATTGGCAATAACGTGACCCTGAATATTGAAGACTCGGGTCCTGGCGTGCAACCACGTAAGCTAAGCAAATTGTTCGACCGATTGTATCGCGTTGATGCTCATCGCAGCCGAGATACCGGTGGTGCAGGTTTAGGCCTAGCCATTTGTAAAAATATTATTGTCGCCCACAATGGCACTATTGAAGCAAATATTGGGGGGCACGGAGGCTTGAAAATAACCATTACCATTCCTAGCCAATAAGCGAGATATAAGATGACAAAGCAGCATGTGCTTGTAGTAGAAGACGAAGAACGAATCGCCACCTTAATTAGTAAATATCTCGAATTAGAAGGTTATCAATTTACCTGTATCAATACAGGCGACGGAGCGGTTGAACTAATTAAGGAGATAGAACCAGACCTGTGTATTCTCGATATCATGTTACCAGGGGTCGACGGCCTAGAAATTTGCCAGCGCCTTCGCGAGTTTAGCGACGTTCCTATCGTGATGTTAACGGCAAGAATTGATGAAGTCGACCGACTAATAGGTTTTAAGCAAGGCGCCGATGATTATGTCTGTAAACCCTTTAGCCCTAAAGAGTTAATGGCAAGGGTTGCCGCTCTGCTCAAGCGCGCTTCATTAAGAACTAGCGCCTCTAGTCAATTAACGTTTAAATCCTTGATTTTAGATTTAGATAAACTAACGGTATTAAATGCGCAGCATCCTATTAAATTGACGGGTAATGAATTTAATATCTTAAAAACGATGATGGAATTCCCTGAAAAAGTGTTCTCACGTAAGGAGCTATTGTTTGCTGTGAAACAGCATGAATTGGAGATTTATGAGCGCACCATTGATTCTCATATTAAAAACCTGCGTAAAAAACTATCAGCAGCACCGGATACAGAGAATTATATAGAATCAGTCTATGGCGTTGGATATTCGTTAAAAGCACATTAACCAACACTTGGCTAATATGCTTGTAAGGTGACGCCACAAAAGAGCGTCTTTCAATGCTTATTATGCTGTTGTTTTAATCGACAACGCTGAAATCAAAGATTCCATCAGTTCGTTACTACTATCGCCATATTGCGCGACACTAGAATACATAGCACTGTCTGAATTCATCATCCTGGCACCTTCTGGCGGTGGCGGCGGTCTGTTGCCGTCTTCCGGCATTTTGCTGCCCATTTCTTCGAAATGTTCATTTGCCGCTTGCATCATTTCTTCTAAATCGACGCCTTGCTCTTCGGCATATTCTTTAAGTGAATCAGGAGCGCTAGCGGCTAATTGCTCAGCATCAAACTCTCCCGATAAACTCATGCTCATGAAATCTTGCATGAAGTCCTTTGCCTCTTCAGACCCTTCAACTTCAGACAGATAGCCTGATAGTTCGCCATCTACAGCTTCAGGTGGTGGCGGTGGTGGCGGACGCATACTCGAACTCGTAGCGTTTGATTGGGTCATCGCACCATATGATGAGATCCCAATATTACTTGAAATATCCATGATTGTTCTCCTGTAAAAATAGTTGCCAATTGGCCCTATAATTTACGCAAAAAACGTGCAACAACAGGTGGAGAAAGTATGTTTTTATCCGCTCAAATATGGAGTAATAGTGGAGTCACCGCCGTATTTAGTACTCAATTTTAAACACGACATTTATCCCATCCTCTCTCCATATTCTCACCTCATTTAATTGCTAGATTGGCGCTGTAACAAAAATGTAACCTAAAAAAGCGATCACATAAAAATGACTCAACTTACCGCCAAGAGAATTTACCCTGCCTTGTTCACCGCGATGTTATTAGGTGGCTGTGGTAGCGAGAGCGCAACTGACGATTTACCAGACATCGATTACAGTGGCCAACTTAAAATAACCGAAGTACTCACCAAGGATCAAAATGACGGGCCAGACTGGATCGAGATCCAAGTCACTGGTGAGACAAGTGTAAACTTAGCTGGATTTTACTTAGTAGATAGTACCAATGAGCCGGCAGCCCTTCCAGACGTTACCTTGGCAAGCGGCGAATACCTAGTCATACAAGCCGCCGATGAAGCGCCCAGTGATGGCAGTTATTATGTGCCATTTAAGTTAGGCGATGATGACTCCGTAACACTAACTTACAGCGATCAAGTCATCGATACTCTTGTTTGGCTAGATAGCGATGTAAAGACTGGCCGTAGTTATGGCGAATATAATGATGTTGTTCAGCGACTCTATCCGACACCCAATGCTGACAATATTCCCTTCAATGCATTTATCACCGATGAAGTCGTTCAGGTAGATGTTGAACTCAGTGATGAGGATTGGGCAGCGATGCTGGCAGACCCAACAGCTGAAGCATACAAAAGTGCGTCGATGACCTATAACGGAATCGATATCGCCGATATTGCATTTAGAACCAAGGGAAACTCTTCGCTAAGCGGTGTTGCCAACGATCCCGATAGCATACGATATAGCTTCAAGGTAGATGTTAACTATTATGTCGATGACCAAAAATTTCTCGGCCTAAAAAAATTAAACTTCAATAACATCTATGCCGATCCAAGCATGATGCGCGAATACTTATCCTACCAAATGATGGATGATATGGCCGTACCGGCACCGAGAATTTCATACATTGACTTGTATATCAAAGGTCAGCATATCGGTCTGTATAACGTTGTTGAAGCGATTGACTCAGAATTTATTGAGCGCCACTTCGAATATGAAGACGGAGATCTCTACAAAGCCGCCGACGCTTCACCACTGCAGTTTATCGATTTTGATAGCCAAAGTTATTCAGGTATGGCGCTAAAAACGAACGAAGAGACGAGTCAAAAACAAGCGTTAGTCGATTTCATCGATGCGTTACAAGGCAACGATCCCGCTAGCCAATTAAATATCGATCTGTTCTTAAGATATCTTGCGGTCAATACGTTTTTAGTCAATTTAGACAGCTATCAAGGCCCCTTTGCACACAACTTCTATCTGTATCAAGACACGAGTGATAACGGCGATCAGATCACCATGCTGCCGTGGGACTACAACATGTCAATTAACGGATTTCCTGGTGGCTGTGCTACTGATGTCGCGAGTAACTTCTTGATTGACCAACCAACCACCGTTGCCCTAGAAAACCGACCTTTGGTCGATAAAATTCTCGCGGTTGATGAGTATAAGGCTACCTATCACGGCTACTTAACTGAAATCATCAATAGCGCTGCTCAATACCAAACAATGTCTGACAAGATTGATACCGTTGCGGCTCTTATTTCCCCCTATGTTGAAGCTGACCCAACCAAGTTCTTTGATTTTGAAACATGGCAAACATCACTAGACAGCACTGTTGATTCACTCACTATCGGTGGTGGTGGCGGTGGAGGCCTTCCGGGTGATGACGTTGAACCACCAGCAGACGG
>Ga0209292_1002175_pt1 | contig 22835 bp, 21 predicted proteins | sample GOMGulsemesocosm_2_FD_184634 | JGI IMG/M metagenome (GOLD analysis project Ga0209292, IMG submission 184634) | Methane-oxidizing microbial communities from mesocosms in the Gulf of Mexico - GOM9C Gulf of Mexico (SPAdes) (version 2) | ecosystem: Environmental > Aquatic > Marine > Cold seeps... | reverse complement strand
TACCGTGGTCAACGTGCGCGATGATGGCTATATTACGTAACTGTTCGATGCTCATATAATTGTCTCAGAGAATTTAATCTCGCTGATCCTAAAAAGATCTACGCTCTTTGCCGCCCTTTAATACTTTAAAAAAGTATTAAATGCGATTTCTCAGCATAGAGATAAAAATTGGTCGCGTATTATCCCTTAATAATTGCACAGATGAAAGTTTATCCAATGTAAAAATTAAAAATAATTTAAATTAAATCATTACTGGTTGATTTTTAAGCATCTATTTGTTGAATTTTTTTGTTTCGTACATTAGTCAAAATAACTGTCTATACTATGCTATCTTAACATTTCATCGCACCAAAAAAGTGCAACCCATGATCATTTTAGTGCAAGCTTGTCATGTTAAGAGAGTTGAATTTAAATAACAACCTTATATATCATTAAGTTACCATGTTGGCACAAAACAAGCTTAATGAGTTCAAGTAAAAAAAATCAAATATAAAAGTAACCCAAATCACGTTGGAGGACACACATGTCACATTCGGTTTTAGAACTTATCAAGGAAAACGACGTTAAGTTTATTGACTTACGTTTTACTGATACTAAAGGTAAAGAGCAGCACGTATCTATTCCACATCACCAAGTTAATGAAGAGTTTTTTGAAGAAGGTAAAATGTTTGATGGCTCTTCAATTGCTGGTTGGAAAGGTATCAACGAATCAGACATGGTTTTATTACCTGACGCAGACTCAGCAAAATTAGACCCTTTCACAGAAGAAACAACTTTAATCATTCGTTGTGACGTTGTTGAACCTGCTGACTTACAAGGTTACGAACGTGATCCTCGCTCTGTTGCTAAACGAGCTGAAGATTACATGCGCTCTACCGGTATTGCAGACACAGTTTTATTTGGTCCAGAACCAGAATTCTTCGTATTTGACGACGTTAAATACAAAACTGATATGTCAGGTTCTATGTACAAGATTGATTCTGAGCAAGCAGCTTGGAATTCAGATAAAGATTACGAAGGCGGCAATACTGGACATCGTCCAGGTGTTAAAGGTGGTTACTTTCCAGTTGCACCAGTTGACGCTTTCCAAGATTGGCGTTCAGCTACCTGTTTAGTACTTGAAGAAATGGGTCAAATTGTTGAAGCACATCACCATGAAGTAGCAACTGCAGGTCAAAACGAAATCGCAACTCGCTTTAATACTATGGTTATTAAAGCAGATGAAATCCAAGAAATGAAATATGTTATCCATAACATGGCTCACTTATACGGTAAAACAGCTACGTTTATGCCTAAGCCAGTTGTAGGTGATAACGGTTCAGGTATGCATTGTCACCAGTCTTTAGCTAAAGACGGTGTTAACTTATTCGCTGGTGATAAATACGGCGGCCTTTCTGAAGATGCACTTTACTACATAGGCGGTATCATCAAGCATGCAAAAGCAATCAATGCATTTGCTAATGCTTCAACGAACTCTTACAAACGTTTAGTACCAGGTTTTGAAGCTCCTGTTATGCTTGCTTATTCAGCACGTAACCGTTCAGCTTCAATCCGTATCCCAGTAGTACCTTCAGCTAAAGGACGCCGTATCGAAGTACGCTTCCCTGATCCGACAGCTAACCCTTATTTAGCATTTTCATCTATGCTTATGGCTGGACTTGACGGTATCAAAAACAAGATCCACCCAGGTGATGCTATGGATAAAGATCTATACGACCTACCTGCTGAAGAAGCGGCTGAAATTCCAACAGTTGCTGGCTCTCTTGAAGAAGCATTATCAGCTTTAGATGCTGATCGTGAATTCTTAACACAAGGTGGCGTATTCACTGATGATCTAATTGATGCTTACATCTCATTGAAAAATGAAGAGATTGAAAAATTAAACAGCACAACTCACCCAGTTGAGTTTGAAATGTACTACAGCTGTTAATTCAAAGCTATTTTTAAGCCTAGCTTAAAAAATAATTTTAATGTGTGTTCCAAAAGCCTGCGTAAGCAGGCTTTTTTTATGGAAAAACTAACAAGGATCGGTTAGAGTTAGCGCAGTTATGTTAATTTATTGCTATAGTTTTAAGCTAGGCTTTATTCGCATAATAAAAACAAAAATAACAAGGATGCAAAAGTGGGTTTTAAAATGGGTTTTACAGCGATTCTGCTTACTGTTTTTTTGTGTGTATTCACAAATCAAAGCTTTGCTGCGCCTAAAAAAATCTATGTTTGGCGAGATGCAAAAGGCGTACTTGTTTTTTCTGATACTCCACAGCCCTCTGTCGATGCCGAAGAAGTAAAACTTAATAGCAAAACCATTAAAATGAAATCGGTTGATACTAGCATTCTATACGATAATAATAAAAACAAAACTATCAAGTTCACAATCGATATTACAAGCCCTATTCATGAAGAAACCATTAGAGACAATACCGGTTCTATTCATATAAGTGGAAGAATTGGACCTCGATTTATTCCTGGACATAAAGTACAGTTATACTTAGATGGCGCTAAATATGGTCACCCGCAAGCTTCAATTTTATTTGTGATTCGTAATATTGATCGCGGCGAACATCAGCTTCAACTTAGTCTTATTGATCAAAAAGGAAAGTCTCTCGCCAAAAGTAAAAGTATTACACTCTTTTTGCATCGTCGCTCAGTTATATCAGGTTAATGAGTAATTATTCACAATGCAAAAACTCTAAAATTCAACTATAAAATGACTACGTATTCAGCGCCACTTAAGGTAAATTAGAGGTATTATATTGATACCAATTCCAATAAATATATGACCAATCTAAATGGCCTAAATATACAATAGCTGCGTTGCTTTCAATCCCAATAGCCTGCTATTGCTCAATCAAGCGTCTTGCTCTTGAAAATTTATCCTCATTTATATTTGCTCACTAACTTAATAGAACTGGTATTAAACTAAACCCGCTTAAGTATCGTACCTTTAATCATAAAAATACTTACGCACTAAATTGGTGCAAACATGTTCTCAAATGATGCAATTAATGAAAAAAATATAAATTCCTCAAAGCTATTACATTCTGCTTGGCAAAATTTAACGACCTCAGTGATTTTGCTAAATAAAGATTTAATTGTTATTTATGCCAATGAAAGCGCTAAAGAACTTTTTGCTTTAGGCGAAAAACGCTTTATAGGGCAAGAATTTAACGCCTTATTTAGCCATCACACTATTGATGTATCAAGAATATGTAGCCACACCTTAGAGCAAGGTATTGATTGCCACCAACACAGAGCCGACGTGGTATTCATTGATTCTCGTCATGCAAAAATAGCATTAAGCTCACGATTAATAACCGATGATAATCAAGCGCTTATTTTATTAGAATGCCGTAGACTTGATGAAGAAATAAAACACGATCAAGCATCACATCAAATGCATCAACATATTGCTGCTCGTACCTTAATTAGAGGATTGGCACACGAAATAAAAAATCCTTTAGGTGGCATACGCGGAGCGGCGCAGTTATTGCAATATGAAACATATCAGAGTGAGCGAGATGAATGTACCAACCTCATCATAGAGCAAACTGACAGATTAACTGAGTTAGTTGATAGGCTATTAGGGCCAAACCAATTACTAAAAAAAACAAAATGTAATATTCATCAAACTTTAGAGTCTGTTGTTAAATTGGCTATGTTAGAGAATCATAACCATATTAAATTAGTTAAAGATTATGATCCGAGTATTCCTGACATCACGATTGATGAAGGTAAAATGCAACAAGTGGTGTTAAATATTGTGCGTAATGCACAGCAAGCCATACTTAACAAAGAAACAAATAAAACAGAACCTGGCAGTATTCGTATTAAAACACGTATTCGCCACCAAATGCGCGTTCATAATAAATCAATGAAAAACGCATTACAGATACAAGTATTAGATAATGGTCCAGGGATAGATCAAGATCTGATTGAAACGATATTTTTTCCTATGGTGACCAATAAAGAGGGCGGTTCAGGTTTAGGATTATCAATTGCGCAAACATTAATTGATCAACACAATGGCTATATAGATTGTGAAAGCTGGCCTGGACATACAGAATTTAATATATATCTACCTTTAAATTTGTAAGCGCATACATATAAAAATAAATTCCTAGCTACAAAAAGGAAAGAAAAATGAAAACAGTTTGGCTCGTTGATGACGACGCATCGATAAGATTTGTATTAGAAAAAGCATTAACCCGTGCAGGATTTCATGCTGAAAGTTTTTCTAATGCTGAAGATGTTTTACAAGCCTTAGAATATAGCCAACCTACCGTACTCATATCTGACGTACGTATGCCAGGTATGGATGGTATGACACTATTAGAGGGAATTGCAAAAGATAATCCAGGCTTGCCTGTGATCATCATGACCGCACATTCAGATCTAGATTCCGCTGTACAAGCATTTCAAAAAGGTGCTTTTGAATACTTAGCTAAACCTTTTGATTTAAATGAAGCGATTGCGTTAGTTGAAAGTGCGTGCAGAGCAAATAGCCGTATAAAAGTAAAAGCAAAAAAAGAACCTAAAAAAACACCTGATATCATAGGTGAAGCCCCTGCAATGCAAGAGGTTTTCCGTGCAATAGGTAAGCTATCAGCATCGAGTATGAGTGTGCTTATTAATGGCGAATCAGGAACAGGTAAGGAATTAGTTGCTGGCGCACTACATAACCACAGTCCTCGCAGCGAAAAAGAGTTTATCGCTTTAAATATGGCTGCAATTCCAAAAGAGCTGGTAGAGTCTGAGCTTTTTGGTCATGAAAAAGGCGCTTTTACCGGTGCAGATAGCATACGTAAAGGCCGTTTTGAACAAGCTAATGGTGGTACTTTATTTTTAGATGAAATAGGTGATATGCCCCTTGATGTGCAAACCCGTTTATTAAGAGTGCTTTCGGATGGTGAGTTTTATCGTGTGGGAGGCCATCAAAGTATCAAAGTTGATGTGCGTATTATTGCTGCAACCCATCAAAATTTAGAAGATTTAGTCATTAAAGGACAATTTAGAGATGACTTATTTCATCGTTTAAATGTTGTCCGATTAAAACTGCCGCCATTACGTGAACGACCTGAAGATATAGAGCTATTAGCGCAAACTTTTTTGAGAAAAAGTTCAAAAGACTTAAAAGTTGAATGTAAAGTACTTAGCCCTGAGGCGAGTAAAAAGCTTCAGTTATTTAATTGGCCAGGTAATGTAAGACAATTAGAGAATTCCTGTCGATGGCTCACAGTTATGGCACCAGGACAATTAATTGCCCTTGATGATTTACCTGAAGAAATAACTGATGAGCAAGCAATTATTGCAAAAGCTAACTGGTTAGATGAATTTCAAACTTGGCTTGAGAGTGAATTAAAACAAGGTAAAGAAAATATTTGGCCACAAATTCAAACTCAGTTAGAAGAACGCTTAATTAAAAGCGCACTTGCTAATTGTAACGGCCATAAGCAAGATGCTGCCATTAAAATTGGCTGGGGGCGAAATACTTTAACGCGAAAGCTAAAAGAGCAAAATATTACTTAAACAAACCAATTATTATTAATAATTTACAACCCTTTATTTTCCCGATACTTTAAATCGGGATTATTTCGTTTAAGGACACAATAATTCTGCCATAATGATAAAAATACTTTGCTGAACAACCCCCTTAAAAGAAAGTAACTATATGAAGCTCATTGAACATATTCCGCTTATAAAACAAATGGAAATCACGAACAGACTAGGCTTTTTTAACAGTTTAAATTTAACTGAGCGACAAATTTTATTGGAATCTTTTTCAAAGCTTTATCTAGTGCAACAAAATCGATTTGTATTTAAACAATTTGATAATGATAAAAATCTGTATATTCTTTTAAGCGGCAGCCTAACGATGTATCGCCAAAATGATATGGTTGAACTGGCGACCGTATTACCGGGTGAATTTGTGGGTGAAGGTGGTTTTATAAACCAAAGCAGCCGAAGTATTAATGCACGCGCTTTAGAAGATACAATTTTATTAGCTATTACACCACAATCTCTTACTCGACTACCCGCTGTGATCCGAGAAAAAATGAAAGACAAAATTATCTTGGGTATGAGTGAACGTATAGAGCAGTTAAGCCGATTATTAGAAAAAAAACAGTCATGACTCAGTGCTTTTCGCTTATACACTTTTTCACAACACAAAATCCTATAAGTGATAAGCTATATAAAAAATAATGGATTATCCTGATGAATACTAAAATTTTAAGCTTAATAGTTTTACTGCTTTCAAATAATTTACTCGCATTAGATGAAAGTAATTCTGTTCAAATACTTTCACTAAAACAAGCTTTTGAAAAAAAAGAATATCATAAAGTTATTAGTCAAATTGAAGCTAAAAAAAACATCTCACTCGAACAGTCTTTATTATTGTCACAGAGCCTTTATCGCATAAGAAAGCTAGATGATGCCGAGGATATCATTCTGCCGTTATTAAAAAATAATCCAGACCATGCAAAAACTAATTATGTATATGCCATAATAATGGCCGCGCAAGCACAATCCTCTATTTTTAGTGCTTTAGGTTATGCAGAAAAAGCACTTAATGGATTTACAAAATCAGTTGATGTCGAGCCAAGCAACCTAAGATACTTATCAGGCTTAATGCAGTTTTATATTAATGCCCCCTCCATTGCTGGAGGTGATATGGAACAAGGTAAAATATTAGTAGATAAAATTGAAGCACTTGATAAAAGAGAAGGGTTTGATGCTAAGTTTGCCTACTACATGCAAGATGACAATGACAGTGCTTTAAAGAAACTGATATCCAAGGGACAAAAAGAATTTCCACAAGATATTGGTGTTCATATGACAATTGGTCATGCTTATTGGAGAGATGAACAATTCACCAAAGCCCAAACCTTTTTTATTAAAGCGAGTCAATTGCCATTAAAAGCTGATGATAAAACGAATAAGGTTGAACAAAATGAAATTGATAACCACTTAGAAGCACTCTATTCAACAGGAAGAATAGCAATCGAAACAAAAGAACACTTAGAGGTAAGCATAACTGCGCTAGAAGATTATATAAAACAAGTAAACAATCCTAAATACGAGCGTTATCAATGGGCACACTTTCGTTTAGCTCAACTATATAAATTTAATAAACAACAAGATAAATCTGAAAGACTATTTAAATGGGCATATAACAATGCTACCGATGCTAAATTAAAAAAGAAAGCAAAAAAGCAGCTTTAATAAATAAAACTGTAGTACTAATAATTGCAGTCGCGCTTGAGGTGGTTATAACAACATTGGATAACCACTAACCACTTTATTTAACCTTTAATCACTAGCCGATCTAAAAGTGTAAAAATATCTCTATTATTCAGTTATCAAATAACGGAATATAAACAGAGAAACTCATGAAAAAATTAAATATTTTAATAGCGATATTTGCACTTATTGGCTTGAGTGCCTGTGAAATGACAGTTGATACCGAATATCCTGATTATACAGTTGAGACACAACCTGAATTAGAGTGGGAAGTAAATAAAGAAACGGGCCTCATGGAACAAAAAGAAGATATAGGTTACAAAGTAATTATTAAAGAAAAAGAATATCAACTACCTGATTTTGAATCATAAAATATAATTTAATTACGATTAAATAACTCAGACAATACAAAACACCTTACAATTGAATGAATAATAATTGATAGAATAGTATTTATAATTAATAGCTTAGTATAATTACATGAGCACCTCATAAAGTATTCTTTACAACCCAAGACCCCAAAACGGGAACCAAACTTGAATTTTAAAGGATCTCTAAAATGAAAAAAAATAAAATAGCAATATTTGGCAGCCTAGCGCTCAGTTGCTTGTTAAGTTCTCCTTCTTTTGCAGAAGGCCATGCAAACTCTGCAGTTCGTTGGGTTATTGATACTAATGGTCTTGCCCATAAAAATAAATTCGACTCATTTGATGGCTGGTTTAGTCAAGCTTTACCTTATGATCAAAAAGCGATAGCCATTACAGGTAGTTATTTTCATTATAAACCAGGTGGAAATCATACAGGGCCAGGGTATGCCTATGATGAATACTCGTCATTTGTTATCAGTGATAATGGTAATGCCTATAAAGACACTAAAAGTGGTTGGGAGTTAATGACTGGCTGCTGGCAAGCAAAAGATATTAGCTCATATACACTAGAGCACGCATATTGTGTAAACGGCGATGGCAGTTTAAAGAAGTATAGCTCTCAAAGTAACAGCTTTGAAGGCTATATCACTATAGACAATGAACAGATCAGCCGCATAGATGTTGCTAAACAAGGGGATGTTTGGGCAGTCACAGACTCTCATAAAATATTTCGTTTAGAAAATGCGACTTGGACTGAAATAAAAACAGGTTGCGAAAAGACCTGTTGGCCGATCAATATAGCCGTGGGCGCTGGAAAAGTTTATGTAGTAAACCAATACAGTATGGGTGACGGTGGTATGGGTAGTACTGATTTATTCACACTAGAAGATAATGCTCTAAAATATTTTGGTCACTACATAGAAGTTGATATTGACCGCGATAATACTTTTTGGGGGATTACATCATGGAATTTGAAATTATTATATAAAAAACCAGGTATGAAAGAAGCTGTGCCTCATTACACTTTCCCTTATAGATTAACAGCTAGCGCAATTGGTGGTTAATTTAATTAAGATAAAACGCCCATACTTGGCGTTTTATCTTCTTAAAAATTGAAACTGTAAAAAATTAACGGCGACGTTTACGGCTATTATCAATTACAAAATCACGCCAAGCTTGAAGCATATCTAAAAAATCTTCAAAACCACAACCTGCAGATAAACCATTTTCATCAAGTTCTAATGCATCATCTGCAAAAACAGACAAGTCATGCTCTTCATGATGAAGTACATTTGCTTCAATTAAAGCTTCATAGCGAGTAAGTTTCACGCTAATTTCTTTACCTAAAACAAACTGTTCGGTAATTTTTTTAGCTTCAATTTCAGACATGAAATCAAATACTTTTTGCAACTCATCTAAATCAGTACCAAACTCTTCCATTAACCAACGACCAACAATTCGATGCTCATGGGAAAATTCAACTTGAAACCCTTTACCAACCACATCTAAATCAGGATCTCTAATAAATTCATATTCCATGTAGCCACACCTATTATATTGCTTCAGTTTAAGAGTCGCGCATTATACACAAATATAGGTTATTAAGCCGAGTTGAACTTTATTAAGTTTTTCTATGCCTATTTCACCTTTACAGTCATAATGCCCGCATATTTATAAGGTGCATTCATGACAACTTTTTCAATTATCTTTCCATTATTGTTTTTGGTTTCACTTGGTTTTTTAGCAACACGCTTTAAGGTTTTTAATAAAGATCAAATAGGTGGGATCAGTAAATTTATATTTAATTTATGCATTCCTGTTTTCTTATTTTTAAATATGTATAAAGCACCTTTAGAAACAAGCTTAAATACCGATGCCTTAATCGTTTTTTATATTCCTGTTTTAACAATTTTTGCATTAGGTTTTATTTTAAATAAATTAATTGCACACAAAAACAATTCAAATTTCAGCGCATCCGCAACCTATGCTTTAGGCAGTAGTTATTCCAATACTGTTCTCGTTGGTTTGCCTATTATTATTTCAGCCATTGGACCACATGTAATGGGCAGTGTATTTTTCATTATCACGTTTCATAGTGCTTTATTATTTGCCCTTACTTTTTTATTAAGCCAAATTAACAATCAATCTAATAAATTTAATTGGCAAGTTTTTTTTAAAAGTGTGCTATTTAATCCGGTCGTTTCAAGTATTACGTTAGGTTTAATTTTTAACGCCTTAAAAATTGAAACTCCTACACAATTAAATAATGCACTTGAACTCCTATCTAAGCCTGCATTAACCGGTGCATTATTTGTTTTAGGCGCAAATTTAAGCTTTTATAAAATAAGTAAAGACTGGCATATGAGTGCATTAGCAAGTACTTTAAAGCTACTTCTATTGCCTGCGCTAGTATATGGATTAGGTAAATATATAGTGGAGTTAGATAAAGAGCTTTTAGCTGTGACTGTATTATTAAGCGCATCACCACTTGGTGTAAACGCCTACTTAATTGCAATGCAGCTAAAGCAGTATCAAACCACTTTAGCCAGTACCGTTGTATTATCAACGATACTGTCAGTGATCAGCTTTAGCTTCTGGTTAAGCATATTACTTTAAATAACCTCAGCTCGACTTAAATAAGTTAACGTCTACGATTATCAAATTTAGCCGCATCTATAATTGCCCATAAATGTGCAATACCACCAATTATTGCCGGAACAACTAAGAACCATAGCGCATAACCACCAAACACAATAATTGCAAAAATTAAAGCAGACATAATACGACCTTGTACTAGCTGACCTAAACCTGGAAAAAATACATTACAAATTGCAGCAATAACATTACCGCCTGAACCTTGTTCTGACATAAATCGTCCTCTTTACTTCTAAACTGAGATATCAATATTTTAAATCATAAATTGATAATTCATTGATATCAAATAGTTACTTCTATTTTTAATAATACAAATGTCATGCCAATAAAAATAAACATATATATCAATACATTAAATAAATATATAGTTAGTCACTTTAAATTTAATCGTTAAAATAACTAACTTTTAGCTTAAATAACACTTAACTAACCTGAGGTTTGGATAAGAGTTTTGTAATCATTATAAAAAACATCTTAATATATAATCAAATTTCCAGTGACGAAATTTTAGTGGATATCAAGGCGTTTTAACGAACCAATAGCTGGCTATTTGGAGTTAAAACAACACAGATAGGCGCTTAAATAGCGTTATTGGACAAATTCGCTTATCCGAAGCTCGGGTTAACTACTTAATATTTTCATTGGTAAACTCAATATAGGGTTATCCGAATCAGCAAAGTTCACAATCACCCAAATATGACCTAGAGCGACTAATAAAAACCATACAGATGAAAATATTTGACCATATTTATCAAGCGGCACTAAATGGGAATAATGACGCTGACGCCACTCAAAGATAACTTCAATTGAACCAACAAATAAGAAAAATACCAGAAGTACTAAACCAAATGTATAAGCAACCCAAGCTCCTAAAGCAATTCCTGACATACAAACAGATAAACCAATCCAAGATCGCATAGAAAAACTAATGCTCTTAAGAACATGGCCACCATCAAGTGGCAATATAGGCAATAAATTAAATAGGTTGAGTAAAGCACTTATAACCGCTGCACCTGCAAATAACTCCATATCTGTAACGTAATATAAAATTAAACAGGCAAATGACATCAATAAACCAAAACAGGGTCCCATGATAGAAATCACCACATCTTGCCAGCGCGTATTTATTTTATCGTCTGAAACAGCCAGCCCACCAACAAAAGGAATTAAATATATGCCCTTTGTTTTAATGCCAAAATATTGCATCGCTTTAACATGACCATATTCATGTGCTACCAAGCAAGCCACTAATACCAAAGCAAATTCAATTGAAAATAACCAAGCATAACCCGCAACTGAAGCACCGGCCAATACAGCTTTAATTACTTTTGCACTTTTAAGTAATTTAAAAGCCAGCGCTGCAATGCCTAGGAAGCCTCTTTTTTGCTCTGATTTAGCTAAATGACCCGTTTGTGGTAATTGAAAGTCACCAAAAGTTTGCTGTTTTTGATCTACCCATAATTGATAATCAACAGTTTGATCTTTCGCTTGTAAGTTAAGGCTTATTTCTACTTTTTCATTATTTTGTTGCAACTGAAATCGATGCACAACCTCTGCAACACGGTTTCCAGCCAAATTAACTTGGCTTACAAGTTGGTCGGCCCAATAGAGGCTTTGTAAGCCAGTATCATCCATTTCTAGTTTGAGTGCTTGATCAAAAAGCGTGATGTTTAACAACTTTATTTACTCGCTGAATCATTTTTTAAAGTTGCTATTTTACCTGAGTTAGCTGTAATAAGTGATTAATTTTATGATTACTGATTTGATACAAGCGCATAGCAGTTACCATTAAAAATAATAACCAAGTGAATTCTAATAACAATAAAGTGCCGAATAGCCAATATAGTGAAGGATTAAAGATGGTTAAAATTAATGACGAGCCAGAAAAAATATGAAGTATGAATAATAGTTTTGCATATTTTTTATTTAAAAAACCATGCATATTCGGCAATAAACTCATAGCTTCAAAGTTCATTAAACATTTTTGTTGTAAATGGGTATAACTTAAAAAAGGAATTATTTTAAGTAACATGCCTTGAATAATTGATATCAAATAAAAATATATAAAAACTGCAGCCATCAATAATACTTGTTTGTATTTTAAAGCATCTACAAAAATATATTCTGATAAGCAAAAAAAGATAAATAAAACAAACATACTTATTGATGCCAGTTGCCAGTATTGAATTGTTGTATCAGGTATTTTTCGCTTTCTATTTTGAATGACATGTAAAACACTGATTGAATAAATACAATTAATCAGTAATAAAAAACATATCGTTATTGAGCTGACCTCTTGAACTAAAGCCGTTATTAATAGCAAACTAAGAAGAGTGATAGGCGTGCTTTTTGAAATCACATTTTTAAATTGCGGTGCAACATAAAACATAGGAATAATTTGAAAGCTAACTGAAATAATAAGCAACCCCCCCCAACCTAAGCCTCCCCATAAAGCATGTAAGTTAGTAAAAATTTTATCTCCTTTAAAAAAGCCAAGCACTAACCCCATACCTAATAAAAACGCAATGAATAAAGCAAATATAGCCAGTCGAATACCACTTATAACCACTCCTTGACTCAGATTTTTACTTAAGATCCAAGTAATGGCTGTCAAATAAGTTAAAAAGCTCCCCCCTAAAAACAGTACAGATAAAACTTTGACTGAGCTAATCGGCCAAATAAAACCTAACATTAAGCAGCAAGTGCCCAGCACATGACCTACATAACTAATATTGGCGACTAATTTAACTTTTGGAAAGCCTATGCCCCCTACTACAGGAAATATTTGAAAAAGTGCCCCCATCATCACACTTGTCATAAAACCTAATGTGAAGCCATGGGTAATAGTCAGCATTGCAGGATGCCATCGGCTAAGCCAAACATCAGGCCCTGAATATAAAACAAATAAAGCGATAACAATTAAAAATACAGGTGCTATTAAAAAATAGCGAAAAGGAATATTAATTGGTGGCAATGCATCAAACGACAGACCTGACATATTCATAGAGATTCTGATTAAATGTAATTATAAGTTTAATAAAGGCTGGAGATACGTTTTAAAATGGACACTTTCTGATTGTTTATAAATGAAAATATGACACCTTTTAAACTCAGCCTTGCTAGCTGGTAAAGGTTGACAAAAGTAATCCCAACCAGATTCTGATAGCTTTTTATATAAAGGAAACGGCTCCCTGCTATGTATCACTTTCAAACACTCTAACGGTGCTAAGTTTGATAATGACTTAAGTATTTCTGTCATAGGTTCAGGAGGTTGTAATTCACTCACATCAATTGTGATTAATTCCATTTATTAATCTCTCTAAAAAAACTTTTTTAGTTAAAAACCGGATCACAATGCGATTTTAATTGACTCAGAACCTCAAACTCCATTGGAATATGCTGCTGACTCATAGGATATAGCATCATTTCTTCTTTCATATTATGTTGTTGCATTAAAACCATTAGAGTTTCAGATAAACCTAAAAATGTATTTTTGTCTTGAGCACTTAAAGTTTTGTTTATATCTAGTACTAGCGATCGCATTTGCTCATGCTCATTTCGCATTACCTGAGTTGGCCCTGCTATTATGCCCGTTGCTTGTTCAAATTTCGGAAATAAAATTGTTTCTTCAGCTTCTAAGTGTAAATCTAATTCTGTTGTAAATAACTGCCATTTAACATCCGCTAAAAACCAATCAGATTTAGCTACCGCAGATTCAGCTTCGGCAAAAACATCATCGCACTCTCTATGTTTTATTGTCATATAATCCGGAATAGAACTCATGCTATTAACTCCATTATTTAGATGAACAAATAATAACGAGTTGCAGCTTTATAACTTTGACCTGAAATAATAAAATTAAATAAATATTTTTAGAATCTATGGTTTTTGGCTTAACTCACATCCATATAACTCATAAAAAACCAACTTTAAACCTTGTTTTAACTCACTTTCTTCCATTGATGCAAAGCCTATTCTAATAAAACTAAAGGAACCTATTTCCTGTTTACTATTATTATGAATTAAATCAAACTCTAATTGAGTTTGTAGGTAGACCTGTTTTTCAAATAATTTTTCTTTAAATCCAACAATCGATTTCCCCATGTCAACCCAAATTGCCATGCCACCATCTGGATTTTTAAACTTTATTGGTAAACCTAAGCTTTGATAATGCTCTAAAATATTGACGGTGATATCTCTACGCTTTTGATATATACGTGTCATTCTCCTTAAATGACATTCAAAACCACCTTCTTTCATCCATCTTGAAACAGTTTGCTGTATCAACACATTATTTTTATGGTTCATTAAAGTTTTGTATTCAGCTAGAGCCTGAATTAAATCCTGATTTGCCGCAACATAACCGATGCGAGCACTACCAAACATTAACTTTGAAAATGTTGAAATATAAATAACTAAGCCTAATGGATCATCTGCAGCCATCGGCGCAATAGGTTGGCATTTGTAATGAAATTCATGATCATAATCATCTTCAACAATCGCCACATTATATTTAGACGCTAACTGATAAATCTTCATTCGCCGCTCAATATCTAATGTTACCGTTGTTGGATATTGATGTAATGGTGTTAAATATAGTAATTTGATTGTGTTTGATTTCAGTTGCAGCTCTAAGTGCTCAGGTATAATACCTTTTTCATCTTGGTTGATTGGAATTAACTGGGCACCAGAGCTCCTAAAGGCAGCCCAAGCAGGCGGATAACCTAATTGTTCTACAGCCACTTTATCACCCGATTGCAATAACAGCTGCGACACCATATACAAAGCTTCTTGAGAGCCATTACAGATCATGATTTCTTTTTCTGTAATCGAACGCATTCTTCTTAAATAAGTAGATACTTGATTAATTAATTCAGGTAACCCTTTGCTATCACCATAACTCAAATCATCAAATTGTGGTCTTTGGCAAGATTGGGAGAAATAACCTCTGAATTCATCAAATGGAAACAATCTTAAATCAGGCTGACCACCAGCAAAATTGTATTTAAATTCGGTTGCTTTAATCGGCTTTTGAATTATACCTTTACGTACAAACTGCCATTTAAATTGCGTTTGTTTGGTTTCAACTTTATTTATATTTTGACTCGATTGAATCGGTAAAGAAGCGACGACCGTATAGCCAGATCTCTGCTTTGCCTCTACCCACCCCTCAGCCACCAACTCTGCAAACGCAGCCATTATTGTATGTCGATTGGTATTCAACTGCTCAGCTAACTTACGCGCCGAAGGTAACGCTTCAGCCGGTGCAACTTGCCCTTGCTTAATAGCCTGACGAATTGCATCAGCTATCACAATATATTTTGCTTTTGAGCTGGAATCTAATTTAAGTGAAAGCGCCTTCAAACTGGTATACCTAACTATTTAATTCTGGTTATAGAGTTTATACCAGAAAAACACATAATAGAAATACACCAAACAGGAGATGATAATGTTTAAACCTCTAATATTACAAAGCCAATTAATTAAATTAGTACCTATGACAATAGAGCATTTAGACGCTTACCGTGCAGCAGGAAACTTTCCTGAAGTGTGGCAGCACATGCCAATTAATCGCTGTAAAACAAAAGAAATTACAACAGACTGGATGAAGGAAGCGATTAATGAAATGGCACAAGGTCAGCAGATAGCATTTGTCACGGTTGATAAAAAGACCAATCAAGTGATCGGTTCTTCAAGGCTATTTAGATTAAACGAAAAAGATAAATCTCTAGAAATAGGCCATACATTTATAACACCTGAATTTCAGCGCAGTTATGTAAACTCTCATGCTAAATACCTAATGCTGCAATACGCATTTGAGACTTTAAACATGGTCAGAGTTGAAATTTGCACTAACGAAAATAACCAACAATCTCGTACAGCCATTACTCGTATAGGTGGTCACTTTGAAGGCATACTCAGAAAACACCGCCGCTCACCAAATGGAGACTATCGTAATACAGCCATGTTTAGTATCACTGATAATGAATGGCCTGCGGTAAAAGCAAAGCTATTAGCAACAGCAAAAAAAAAGCAAGAGTTTGAATTTTCAATACAGCGAAAGGAGTTAAATTATGTATCCACCTAAACATTATCAAACTCACTCAGAAGACAAAACAGAACAAGCCAAGTTAATTGAATTAATACAGAACAACCCATTAGCAACTTTAATAATTAATATAGAAGGGGAATTGCCACATATAAGCCATATTCCTTTTCATTTTGATGATAAACAAACATATTTAATTGGTCATACAAGTAACCCACATCCTTTAGCTAAAAAGTTAAAATTAAACCAAGTTGAAAATATCACTTTAATTTTTCATGGTGAAGATGGTTACATTTCTCCAAACTATAGCGATGCTCAGCCTGTTCCCAGTTGGAATTACAGTAAAGTACAAATAACGGGTGAAGCCAAAGCAATAATCGATAACAGTGAGAAATATATACAGATGGATTTGACCACGCAATATTTTGAAAAAGATCAAATTGAGCCTTGGTTATTAGATTCTGCGCCAAGTAAGTCAATTGAACAAATGCTTAAAGCAATTACCGTTTTCAAAGTATCAATTACTGAATTTAATGGGCAGTTTAAACTCAGCCAAAACAAATCAGCTGAAGTTAAACAACAAATTTCCGAGCAGCTGAAATTAAACGGAAATAAAAAACTAGCTGAACAAATGATTGATTAAATTGCATTAGTTTCCGACTAAGTTTAGATGCGAATATTTTCTTAAATATGATATAAATAGTTCATGAATTCTTTAAAGTAAAAGTGTATATTGCATACAATTAAGGCTGTAATAGTAGTTTAAGAAGTAATTACATGAGAATTAAAGATAACCAAGGTTTCACAATAATTGAGTTGATTATTGTGATTGTCATTTTAGGTATTTTATCCGTCACTGCCCTGCCAAAATTTTTGAATATGGGCCAAGATGCTCATGATGCGAGAGCTAAGGCTATATTTGCAAGCTTTACCGCTGCAGTGAGTATGTATCATGGTTGCTGGCAAGTAAAAGGAGGCACTGATTATATGCAAGACCTCTCCTGTTACGGTGATGGCGACTTAGATTCAAGTTATACAGGTTTTCCGTTAGGTATATCTACCGACTCTGCAAATGAAGGTAAAGATTTAAAAGGCTCATATTGCAAAGATGTATGGAATGGATTACTAGGCGGTGATGAGCTTGTTCTTGAAAATCATTCAGGCTCCTTAAGCTTTGACAGCAATAGCGATATTATATATTGGTATACTGGCCTAAGTATTTTAAACCCTACAACTCACTGTTATTACAATTACATCTCAGATAACCGTCAAAAAGGTAATGAAAACTGGCAATTGAAATACTACCCAGCAACAGGTGTTACTGAAGTGGTTAGAGCAACATTAACTTAATATGTGTGTTTGTTGCTTTTTATAAGCCCTTACCAAATTGTTCATTATCAATCTTTGAAATGAAAAAATACCTGACAAACCTTGAATTCAACACAATATATTTACACTTGTTTACATAATACTTTCATTTCGATTTTAAATTACGATATTATTCGTACATATATACGATATAACTCGTAATTAAATATAACCAAAGGAAATGGATAAATGAGAACATCAAAAAAAGCACTTTCGATAATCACACTCTTAACTTGCTTTACACTGGCAGCTTGCTCATCAACAACAGAACAAAATAATTTAACAGCCGAACAAGAAGCTAAACCTAAAAAAAAGAAAACCTGTATTGCTGGTGAAAGAACCGGCTCTAGATTAGCAAAAAGGTGTTAATACAAAGATCCCCAGTAACACAAAATGCTTATTATCATATCCCCCAATAAGCATTTTTATTTTCCTATATCCGCTTATTTATGCCCCTTTGACGTATAGGCCACAGGCTAATGAAATAATGCCCTTAATGACAAATAAATCCAAATAATGAAAAAACCACGACTAATCCAATAGTGAACACTTAACGCTATTATGGTCATACTGATAAATAACACCATTCATAAATAACTCTTTTTATTATTTATATTTCCATTCATATAAAAAAGAACTGACGCTCAACGCACCAGTTCATTAATTACTATTTACTGCTTTTTAACGCATAAACAGCGGGTCGATTAATTAACCCTCTTAAAGGGATATAACAGGCTAAAAAGGTGATTAATGAAATTAAGCTTAATGTCACGATAGCTTGAGGTAATAACTGCCAATTGATGTAACTTGCTAAAGCAGAACTGAAGCTAATTGTCATACCAAGCAAGAGTAAAATACTCATTACTAAGCCGATAATCACAGATAAGCTATTGTCTTTCAATATCATTACAATTAAATCTTTTCGTTTAGCGCCTATTGCCATGCGTGTGCCAATTTCAAAACGGCGAATTTGCGTGCTATAACTCATTACACCATAAAGCCCTAAACTTGCTAAAAAGAAAGTTAAGCAGGCAAGAATAGCGGTCGTAATTGCCGTCGCTTTTTGAGTGAATAGTCCTGCATCTTGGGTTTGTGCTAATGATTCATATTTTTCAATCACCATAGACTTGTTACTTTTCTGAATAACTTCAACTAACTGCTCTCGAGATAAACTTTGATTTGATTTAAATTTTATTAACATGCTACGTTGTGGTGCATTGCTTGGCCCATAAACACGAAATGGCTGATCAATTTGATTTGGCTGTATAATATTTTTTGCCACCCCCTTTATGGTATAAACCTGATCGTTACCTGGGTTTACATTTATACCAACCGCACTGCCATTGGGTGCTAAATGATTAGCTAATGCTTCATTAATAATCCAAACATTATTACCATCTTTAATATCTGCTGCAGAGAAGTTTTCACCATCAACGAGAGGTTGCTCTATTAAATTAAAATAATCATCTGCAATGCTTTTTATAAATATGGTGTAACGCTCTTTACGCACTAAGTCATTAATTGGCCATTGCCAGAAACGACTTAAAGGAGAGCTTGAATGACTGATAGCTTCGACTTCAGGGCGTGCAGAAATTTGCGCTTTCATCTCGGTCATAATAGGCCCAAATACTTCATACTCTGGCCATTCCATACCCGAATAAACTAAATTCAAATAAGATAAATTATTAGTTTTAAAGCCTGCATCTTCATTTAATGAATCAAGTGAATGCTTAAATAAATTAGTATTAGCAAAAATTAAGGCTGCCGCGATGGCGACTTGTGTGATCACCAATATTTGACGTGTTTTTTTAGAAACCTGTGCGTTATTACCTTTACCACTTGATTGTAAACTATCATTTAAAGCTTTATAACGAATTGTTTTAGCACTTACTTTAGCAAAAAAGTAAGCCAAACTCATAACAATTAAAATTGCAGATAAAAATGAAAATCCATTTAATGTTAGTTCAGCCACTCGAGGTAAAACATCGCTTAAATAATGCTGCAGAATATAAAACCCAGAAACAGCAATAACTAAAGCGACACCAATTGATAACATCATCAAAATACCTGATTCAACTAACAAAGCATTAAATAATTGTTTTTTCTTGGCTCCCATGGCCGCACGAATGGCCATACTATGTTGCTGCTGTGCAATACGAGATATAAACAAATTAGCAATATTTGCACTTGCGATAATCACTAAACCAAAAACACCTGCCAGTAAGAAGTAAATAATTTCATGGCTATCACCTAATACTAAGCTATTGAAACTGTGGAGCTTCATTTGCAACGTCCAATCATTTAAAAATGTGACGCCACCTACATTATCTCGCCAAATTTGGTTCTCAGTTGGCGTAATTTCTTGCTCTATTTGCTTAATTGATTGATCTGAATTTAATTTACCTACAAAGGCAACTAGCGGAATAATTCTTCCCCAACTCTCTTTAGAGTCTGTATCTAAATTATAATCCCAAGGTAGCCAAATCTGCGTTTTTCGGCCTCTTTGTTCTATCTCAGGCTCAATAAATTCAGCAGCTGTCACGCCTACAATTGAAAAGCTCACTCCACTAAACTCTATTTTTTGAGATAAAATATTTACATCATTTTTAAATTCTTTTTGCCAAGTATCAAAGCTAATAACCGCTACAGGATTATGTGTTTCTAATTGCTCCGTTTGTTCAAATTGACGACCTTTAGCCATAGGTATATCTAATAATGAAAACCACTTTGGTGTTACATAACCCATTTTTAAACTTGGCTGTTTAGAAGAGCTTGTTAAAATATTATCATCATAATGAATCAATGCAGCGTCACTAAAATGCGTTTGATTTTTATAAAAATTAATAAGCCCAGGATAAGTAAATAAATTATTATCTACTTGCCCATTTTGCATTATTTGGCTTTGCACTACCCTATATAACTTCTCTTGCTCAGGATAAGGTAAGGGCTTCATTAACATGACATAAGCAAGAGTTAAAACACATAAAAGTGCACCTAATGTTAAACCCATAGTTGTTACGACACTTGCAATAAAACCGGGTGTTTTTTTAAGACTTTGCCAAGCTTGTTTAATTAAATACTTAAAATGATTCATAAAATATTCTTTTCCTTGAAATCACTAAAATCAAAAAATTGTAAATGCTTACTCACTGCCTCTAAGCGCATGAATAGCGGGATGATTAATATAAGCTCTCAGCGGCCAATAACAGGCAAATAACGAGATAAGGCCAATCAAGCATAAAGTAATAGCTAAAATAGGTAATAGTGCTACAGTAATATAACCCACCAGCACATCAGATAGCCCAATATAAATAGCGAATAAAACGATAAAGCTACTCATAAAACCCAATAAAATTGCACTGACATTGTCTTTTATTATCAATTTGATCATATCCAAACGTTTAGCACCAACAGCTAAGCGCGTACCTATTTCAAATCTTCGCATTTGAGTGCCATAACTTAAAATTCCATATAAACCTATGGTAGCCAAAAAGAAAGTTAAAATGGCCAATCCTGCAGTTGTAAGGGCTGTAGTATATTGAGTGAACAGTAGTTTTTTACGACTATCAGCTAAAGACTTATAAGAAAATAACGTAATTTGGTTACTGACTTGTTTAATCAATTTAGCAATTTCAATACGCGATACGCTTTGCCCTTGTTTAAACTTAATCATCATCATATTCTTTGCATATGAAGTAACATAATAAGCTCTTGGCGGTATATCAGTTTGCCCTGGTAATTTAACTCCTTTAACAATCCCTATCACTTTTAAATCTTTATTAAACATAGCACCGAGCGCGCTACCTGTTTGAGCTAGTTGCTGAGCAAATACATCATTAACTATCATCACACGATTATCATTTTTCACATCTGTATTGGTAAAATAATCGCCTTCAATTAAGGGCTGATTTATCATTTTAAAATACTTATCATCAATATACTTACCACCCGGTGTAAAACGTTTATCTGAATCAACACTCGCTAATGCCCATTTACTAAAACCCATTAAAGGAGAAGTTGACTGACTCACTGATTCAACTTGCGGTAATTCAAGTAACTTAGCTTTAACGGCTAACATATGGGCTTGACGGTTGTCTTCTTCTAAGCCTGTAGGGGGCGCGACACCTAAAACTAAATGTGAAATATTATTTGTATTAAAACCACCATCTTTATTTATGGTATTGATGGCATCTTTAAATAAAATTATATTGACAAAAACTAGTGCTGTAACGATTGCGACCTGACTTACAATCAATACTTTACGTGTTTTCTTAGATACTTGAACACCGGTGCCTTTACCACTTGATTGCAAACTTGCATTAAGTGAATGGTAATTGATCATACGGCTACTTAAGCGGGCAAAAGATAATGCAAATAAAACAAGACAAGTGATCGCAGCGAACAGTGTAAATTCATTTATTTTCAGTTCATCTACACGTGGTAATTTCTCCGCTAAGAAGTTCTGTAAAATATAAAAGCCAAAAGTCGAAATAGCTAAAGCTATTAAGCTAGATAAAAACATTAACAAGCCAGTTTGCGCTAATAGCGTTGTAAATAATTGCCTTTGACTTGCACCAACACTGGCATGTATAGCTAGTTGCCTTTGTTGCTCAGCCGTACGTGAGATAAATAAATTGGCAATGTTTGAACAAGCAATAAGCACTAAACCAATCACACCCGCTAATAATAAATAAACGGTATTCTCACTTTCACCTAAAATAAGTGAATTAAAATCATGTAGTTCAATACCAATTGACCAACCAGTGAAGAACTTTCTGCCAGCAATTTGTGCTTGCCAGTTGTCACTTATTAACGAGGTAAGCTGCTGATCTATTTGAGCTAAGGATTTATCTGTATTGAGCTTGCCAACAAACATTAAACTACCGTCATCATTACCCCACTCTTTTCGGTCTCTTGGGCCGATACTATTGTAATCCCAAGGTAGATATACATTGGTTTTTAAGCCTGTTGCTAGTAGCTGAGGTTCTATAAATTCTTTTTCAAGCACACCTATAATACGATAACTTACACCTATAAATTCAAGTTTTTGATTTAAAATATTTGGGTCTAAGCCAAATTCTTTTTGCCATGTATCGTAACTTAAAATTGCAACAGGGTTATAAGTATCAATTGATTCAGTTTCTTCAAATCTGCGG
>Ga0209292_1002172_pt1 | contig 22854 bp, 18 predicted proteins | sample GOMGulsemesocosm_2_FD_184634 | JGI IMG/M metagenome (GOLD analysis project Ga0209292, IMG submission 184634) | Methane-oxidizing microbial communities from mesocosms in the Gulf of Mexico - GOM9C Gulf of Mexico (SPAdes) (version 2) | ecosystem: Environmental > Aquatic > Marine > Cold seeps... | reverse complement strand
CTTGTACAGCCCAAAAAAAAGAGGTTAAACTAAATAATGACAAACCAAAATTGGTGATAGGAATTGTTGTTGATCAAATGCGTTATGATTACTTAACTCGTTTTGAAAGCAAATTTGGTGAAGGTGGGTTTATGCGTTTGATAAATGAGGGTTACAATTGTAAGAATCATCATTTTAATTATGTGCCAACTTATACTGGTCCTGGTCATGCTTCGGTTTTTACAGGGACCTCACCAATGAATCACGGGATAATATCTAATAACTGGTATGATAAGTATACGGATAAATCAGTGTACTGCACTTCGGATGCTTCGGTTACCGCAATAGGAGTGACAACTGAAAAGGAAAAAATGTCTCCAAGAAGGCTAAAGACAACTACTGTAGCTGATCAATTGAGATTACATACACAAAATAGAAGTAAGGTAATTGGAATTTCATTGAAAGATAGAGGTGCAATTTTACCAGCTGGTCATACAGCAAACGCTGCATACTGGTTTAGAGGGAAGGATGATGGTAAATTTATAACAAGTTCATATTACAGCAATAAATTACCAAAGTGGGTAGAAAAGTTTAATTCCACTACGGACTCATATTTAAAAACTTGGAATTTAATTTTACCTTTGAATCAGTACACTGAAAGTGGACCAGATAAAACCAGCTTTGAAGAGCCTTTTAAAGGAAAAAAAACGGCCACTTTTCCGTATGATTTAAAAGAATTAGCAAAAGAAAATGAAGGGTATGATATTCTAAAAGCGACTCCTTTTGGAAATGAAATGACTACTGATTTTGCCATTTCAGCAATTAAAAATGAAGAACTAGGAACTGATGATATTACTGATTTTTTAACACTAAGTTATTCTTCTACAGATTACGTAGGACATCAGTTTGGAGTAAATTCTGTTGAAGTAGAAGATACTTATTTACGATTAGATGAAGATTTGGAAAAGTTATTCAAGTATTTAGATGAAGAAGTAGGTGAAGGGAAATATACGGTTTTTTTAACAGCGGATCATGGAGCGGTTAACGTTCCTAACTACCTAAAATCACAGGGGGTGCCTGCAGGTTATTTCAATAAGAAGGAGTTTACAGCTAAAGTAAAAGAAGCATTAGTAACAAAATTTGAGTTTAAAGGTTTAGTGAAAAACATCTCTAACAATCAGATTTTTTTAGATAGAGAATTAATAAAAAGTCACAGCTTAAATTTAATAGGTATTCAAGAATTCCTTGCCCAAGAAGTAGTTTTGTATACTCATATTGACAAAGCATATTCTGCAAAAACAATGAGTACAACTCAGTTTGTTTCAGGAGTAGGGGCATTAGTGCAAAATGGATTCCACCAAAAACATTCAGGTGATGTTATTTTTGTATTGGAACCTGCGGTAATATCATACCCTGAAAAAGGATCCACACACGGTAGTAGCTTTAGTTATGACACACATGTTCCGTTGTTGTTTTATGGAACTGGTATTAAAAGGGGAAGTACTTTGAAAGAAACAGAAGTAATTGATATTGCCCCAACAATATCTTCCTTATTAGGGATTTCCTTTCCTAATGGATGTACAGGTAAACCACTTGAAATTGTATTAAAGTAATCACATTAAAAAAAGCCGCAATTTGCGGTTTTTTTAATGAGTAAATTTCAAACGATTATTCATTTACTTTTTTCAAGTTTTCTTCCTTTTGCCTCAGCAATTCTTTCTTTGCTATCATTTTTGCTTTATGAGCACTATTTTTATTTTCTATAGCAGTTATTTTAGCTAATTTCTGGCTATACTCCTCTTCAGTTATTTTACCATCTTCTTTTTGTTTCGCAATACGCTCTTTTGCTGCCAAAATTCTAGAATCTGTATTTACACTACGCTGTTCAAAATATGCTAAGCGCTCTTTTTTAGCCTCAATTTTATGTTGAGCAGCGTCTGCTTTTTTATTCTTAAATTTTACATGTTCCTTTTTAAGTATTTTTTTATGGTCTTTCATCTCCATATTATGAGCCTTTAATTTTTGCCCTAACTCAGGATGTTTTTCTAAATATGCTTTGCGCTCTTCAGAAGACATGTTTTTCATTATTTCCTTATGTTCTCCTAAAATTACATTCCTACCTTTTTTACTCTCTACTTTTAGCTGTTTCTGCTTTGTTTTAAGTTCTTTTTTTTGATCATGTAGTTCCTTTTTTTTCTGCTTCATTTGATCTTTACGTTCATTCAGCTCTTTTTCATGCTTTTCTTTTTTCTCTTTTTTAACATTCTCCAGTTTGTTCTTTCCTTTTTCAATTTCCTTTTTCTGAGCAAAACTCGAGTTAATGGATAGCGCTAAAACTAGTACGATAAGTGATTTTATAAATTTCATGTTTTTGGTATTAAATGTTATCTAATTCTTTTAATGCATTTTCAATTTCTTTTGCCTCTTTTTCAACGTCATCAATAACGGTTTCAATGTCTTTTTCAACCGCTTCAATTTGTTGTTTAACTTCTGTTTCTTTCTTTTTTTTGGCTTCTGCTTTTTTATCTGTACAAGACATTAAAAAGAAAGGAAGTGTTGCTAATAAAATAAGTGTTTTTTTCATAAAAAAGTATTGATTGTTTGTAATGTTTAATATAGTGATAATTATATAGTTATTAAAAATAAAGATCTGTTTTCCTATAACATGAACTTGGGAAACAGATCTTTATGACGGCTAAGTCAAATAATTATTTTTTGTATGCTTCATCATGCACGCTTTTGATAGCTCTGCCTGATGGGTCATTCATGTTTTTAAATGATTCATCCCATTCTAATGCAATTGGAGAACTACAAGCAACTGAAGGTACAGAAGGTACCGTTTTTGCTGCAGTATCACTAGGGAAATGATTTTCGAAAATAGTACGGTAATGGTACTCCTCTTTATTTTGTGGTGTATGAATTGGAAACCTATAATGTGCATTTTTCATTTGTTCATCAGTGACAGCTAATGCAACAAGCTCTTTTAAATTGTCAATCCAATCATACCCAACACCATCTGAAAACTGTTCTTTTTGTCTCCATGCTACAGCTTCTGGCAAGTATTTTTCAAAAGCTTTTCGAACTACCCATTTTTCCATTTTGTCGGGAGTAATCATTTTATCTTGTGGGTTTAAACGCATTGCTATATCCATAAATTGAATATCTAAAAAAGGTACGCGTCCTTCAATACCCCAAGCAGCTAACGATTTATTAGCGCGTAAGCAATCGTATTCATACAGCTTGCTCAATTTCCGAACAGTTTCTTTATGAAATTCTTCTGCATTTGGTGCTTTATGAAAATATAAATATCCTCCAAAAATTTCATCAGCTCCTTCGCCAGACAGTACCATTTTAATGCCCATAGCTTTTATTGCTCTAGCCAAAAGATACATCGGAGTGGAAGCTCGAATAGTTGTGATGTCATAGGTTTCCAGATGGTAGATAACATCGTTAATGACATCTAAACCTTCTTGAATAGTAAACTTTACTTCATGGTGTATGGAATCAATATGTTTGGCTACTTTTTTTGCAGCAGCTAAATCGGGTGACCCTTCTAAACCAATTGCAAAGGAATGTAATTGTGGCCACCATGCTCCTTGAGTATCACCAGTTTCAATTCTTTTTTCTGAATACAGCTTCGCTAACGCTGAAGTTACTGATGAATCCAAACCACCTGAAAGTAGAACACCGTATGGTACATCACTCATTAATTGTCTATGTACAGCATTGGCAAGGGCATCATGTAAATCGTCTATATTTGTAGTGTTTTCTCTTACGTTTTCATATTTCATCCAATCTCTGGTATACCACTTTGTAGGTTGTGAGTTGGTACTATGCCAGTAATGTCCAGGAGGGAATATTTCTATTCGAGAACAGATTCCTTCTAAAGCTTTTAATTCAGAAGCGACATAAAAAGTTCCATTTTTATCCCATCCCATATATAAAGGGATAATCCCCATATGGTCTCGAGCAATAAAGAATTCATCTTTAGTTGCGTCATATAGTGCAAAGCCAAATATTCCGTTTAAGTCGTCAATAAAATTAACTCCTTTTTCTTTGTATAGGGCTAATATAACTTCACAATCAGATTGGGTTTGAAAATTGTAATTCCCTTTAAGTTGCTTGCGTATTTCTAAGTGATTGTATATTTCTCCATTAACTGCTAAGATGTTTTTTTTATTGGTACTAAATAGTGGTTGTTTACCCGAAGTAGGGTCAACAATTGCCAAACGTTCGTGGCTTAAAATAGCTTTCTTATGTGTGTAAATACCACTCCAGTCTGGCCCTCGATGGCGTAGTTTTTTGCTCATCTCTAATACTTGAGTACGCAGTTTTTCTGAGTCCTCTTTTAAGTTAAAAGCGCAAACAATTCCACACATAATATATTGTTATTATTGATTAGTAATTATTATGCGATATGGGGGTATGTAATTTTTGAAAGAATTTTGTCTGCCAGAATAAGCAACTAATAATTGTAGGTAATTTTAAAGATACTAAAAATCAGTTGATTAGTTTTCTTTTAATTAAGTTTTTTTGAATTCCTTTCCAACGTAGCGATCTTATATAAGTGCCTTCTTGTTCTGTGACAAGCTTTGGAGTGTTGTTTTTAAAAGCTTTGTAATATCCTGTTAAGTAGTCAATTAATAATAAAGGTTGTTTTTTTAGGAGCGCTAATTTTATGCTGGCAATAGTGGTAAGTACTAATCCGTAATCTAATTTATAAAATGCTTCTCCTTGTTTGTAGCGTGCAGTTTTATTATAGGTTTTTCCTGTAGGTTTTAAATGTTTCGCCCTTAAAGTTTTATCAGTTTTAATTTTCCATCCGTGATATTGTGCTAATAGTTCATCAACGGTATCCCAACCCATTGAAGGTTTTAGTTTACCGATATCTAAAAAGCATTGCTTTTTGTAGGCTTTAAAAGCTCCTCTAATATGATCTTTATTGGTTAAGTTTTCTAAAATCCATTTCCCGCTTTTTTCAATGTAAGCAAAACCGCCAGCCATTCCAATTTTGTCATCAGATTTGAAATGTTGAATTATGGTTCCGAAATAATTAGGTGGTAATACAATATCTGCATCTAATTTTACGATAAAGTCATATTGTTCGTCTAAGGTTTTATAGCCTTTATTAAAAGCTTGGATAACCTTACTGCCTGGTAAATGTTTTGTTCCTGATGTATTGTTTATTATACTTATAAAGGAATGTTTTTCCACATACTTGGAAACAATCTCTGCAGTATTATCTGTTGAATTATCGTTAACCACAACCACTTGTTTTGGTAATACTGTTTGAGAAACAATACTATCTAATGTTAAGCTAATAAAATCAGCTTCATTGTGGGCAGGTATGACTAGGTAATAATTCAATATTTTATTTTATACGCTCAGCATACACCATATAATATCTTGGAGTAAATGCTCTCAATAAAGGTCTGAAACCTAATTTTTTTACTGGATTGGTGAATTTCTCTCTGGCAATAATTTTCCATCCAGCTTTTTCTAACAACCAATCAAACTGCCAATCTTCAAATTCATGGTAGTGTCTGTCCCATTTATCGGTTTTACTTTGGTAGGCAGGAGCAAACCATAAACGCATAGGAATGGAAGCTACTAATTTATCTGACTTTAAGTTTTTTAAAATTTCTAAAGGAGCTAATAAATGCTCGAAAATCTCAAAAGCTGTTGTTACAGTATAACTCTCAGTTTGTATGGTATTATGATTTATATCTAAATCTTCTCCTTTTGTATTCTTAATTGAGTACCCACGTTCTGTCATAATTCTAGAAAACGGATTTTCAACTCCTAAATCTAAAATTTCAGCATTTTTAGAAATATGTTTTTCTAAAAATTCAATAGTATGTTTGTAGCGTTTGTTTGGAAAAGTGTTTTCGTACATAAAATCAAAAGTACTTTTTTTTCGATTAATAATAAAGTGTTTTAGGTTTTAGGAGTAAATACGACTGATAATAAATGAGTATCTTTACTTAACAAACGGATTGCGATTATGGATATTACAAAACATCATGAATTACCTTATGAAATTAGCTTGAGTTTTGACTCGTTATTAAAACATTATCAAGTTAGATTACTGGTAGAAAAAAATGAGTTGGTAAAACAACACTTGGAAGGGTTAATAGCTACTTTTGAGCAATATCCTATATTAAGTGAAGGGATTAAAACGGAAGAAGAATTAACAGGCTTAAAAAAAGTTATAGACTTGTTGATGGGTGATTTGTTTCCTCAAGCTTTAAGCATGAACGAAATTAAAGCCGCAAGTATTCCTATGCAGCCGGTACATTTTTATTATTCTACTAGGTTCGAAAATATTATTAAAGCTACTGGAAATGATTTTAAATTTCAATTAGCGGATTTTACTGAGGATGAAATGTATATCATGTCCTGTACTTATATTTTGGCCTCACATTTTAAGGTAAATACAGATTATCAAAAACCATTGTATTACCCAATTCCAGATAAAGACGGAAATATAAAAACGTATAGATTAGCCATGAATGCTGATTTTATAAATATATCACCTACTGAAAAATCTCTGGATATTAGTCAAAAAGATATAGATCTGTTATTACAAAATTATGATAATATAGATTTGTGGAAAGAAAAGTTCCCCCCAAATTCATGGGATTTAAAAGGTTTTATATTAATCAATTTTATTGATGTAACCGTAGATACAGTAATATCTGATTTGAAATCAGATATGCTAAACCACACTATCTCAAATGATAATTTTGATGATTTTCAATCAGATTTTAAGCGATACTTTAATAATCCTGAATTGTTAATTGGTTTTACAAAGTACGACTCAAATACCGATAGTTTTGTAAACCCACCAGGGAAACAGGTTGCCAGTTTTATTCTAGGAAAAATGGATGAACTTAGTTGTAAAACAGGTTTTTGTCATTTTTCCTATGATAAAGTAGTTAAAGAAAACAAGTATTTGACGATATCAGATATTGATGGTGCTTTGTCCATGGGAAAAAATACTGTTCTAAGTCAATTACAGAAACAAGGGTTTAAGAGTTGTATTATTGCTCCTATTGTTGTGGATGAGACACTTATTGGAACTTTAGAAATTGTATCACCTAATAAGAATGATTTAACCTCAATAAACGCTAGTAAGTTAGATATTATAATGCCATATTTAATAGCTACTTCTAAACGATCTATTCAAGAATCAGAGAATTATATTAAAGCTATTATTCAAAATGAATGTACGGCTATTCACCCAACGGTACTTTGGAAGTTTGAGGAAGAGGCGGAACGTTTTATGCAAAACACTCTAGTAAATAATGGCGTAAAAGCAAATTTTAAAGATGTGGTGTTTAATCATGTGTACCCACTTTTCGGACAAATTGATATCATTGGATCCTCTACGGTTAGAAATGAAGCTATTCAGGCCGATTTTATAAAACAATTACAATTGGTTAAAGCTATTTTTACGAATGCTTATAAAAAAGAAACCTTGGAGTTTTACCAACAAGTAGTTTTACAAATTGAAGATTTTATTACTGAATTAAAGTCAACTTTTAATACGACAAGTGAGGAGCAGTTATTACACTTTTTAAAGAATGAAGTTAATCCTATAGTGCCTCATATTAAAGGATTATCCTCATCGTTAAAGGAACAGGTAATACAATATAAAGAAACTATAAATATTGAAACAGGGGTTGTTTATGATAAGCGCAAAGATTATGAAAATGCAGTAGAGTTTATAAATACACAAATGGCAAGTGTGATGGATAAAAAGCAAAAAGAAGCACAGCAAATCTACCCTCATTTTTTTGAACGTTTTAAAACTGACGGAGTAGAGCATAACATGTACATAGGGCAATCTTTGGTAAAAAATAAGCCGTACAATAGTGTGTATTTAAAAAACTTACGATTGTGGCAATTGACTACCATGTGTGAAATGGAGCAGTCTTTTTATGAAATTCAAAAGGATAAACCTGTACAACTTGATTGTGCCTCATTAGCTTTGGTGTTTGGTAATAGCTTGTCAGTTAGGTATCGTGTAGACGAAAAAAAATTCGATGTAGACGGAGCTTACAATGCGCGTTATGAAATAATAAAAAAACGAATTGATAAAGCCCATATAAAAGGCACTGATGAACGTATAACGCAAAAAGGAAAACTGGTAATAGTGTATTCCCAAAAGAAGGATGAATTGGAATACTTGCGCTATATTAAGTTTTTGCAATCCAAAAATTATTTGGAAGAAATTGTTGAGTTAGTTGAATTAGAAGATTTACAAGGGGTAGTTGGTTTAAAGGCTATTCGAGTAAATATTAAATATCAAGCAAACCCTAAGAAAATCACCTATAAAGATTTGGTAAAAGAAATAGAAAAATAAGATATGCAAGATGTTGTCGTAAAACAAAATTTTGAAGTTTCAGCTGAAATTCTTTGGAAAGCTATTACGGAACATCACCAAATGATTCAATGGTTTTTCGAAAACATTCCCGAATTTGAAGCTCATGTAGGATTTAAAACACAATTTTTAATTGAAAATGAAGACAGAAAGTTTACGCATTTATGGGAAATAGTTGAAGTCATCCCAAACAGGAAAATAGTTTATAATTGGAAGTATAATGAATATGAAGGGGAAGGGGTAGTGTTTTTTGAATTAGTAAAAAATGAAAATGGATCTTCCTTAATACTTACCAATAAATGGATTGGGGAGTTCCCTCAAAACATTCCAGAATTCTCCAGAGAAAGTTGTTTAGGCGGTTGGGAATATTTTATAAATGGTAGGCTAAAAGAATATTTAAACAATAGATAATTATTTACCTAATCCCCAAAAAGCTAAAAAGAAAGATAATACAGATACAACAATTCCTATCGTAAATACGGTGTAGGTAGTTCGTAATAGTTTGTATTTTCTGTTTAGGACTAAACCTAAAAAGTACAAGTCTTTTATCATTGAGTCGTATAAATAATCCTTGTCCTTCATTACTTCTTTCATACCCCATTTGAAATCCTCTAATTTCATTTTGTGAAAATTACCGAAAAACAATAAATTTACTTTTTTCTGAGCAACATCTTCCTTGGTAAACTCTCCTTCGGTAACTTTTGGTCTGGTAGATTGTATCGCAAAAATGATAGATACAACACTAAATGTAATTAAAATTATGGTTGGTATAATTAAATGTGCATTTGAAGGGTTGTCCAATCGAGGGACTAAACTACTTAATGCGATTGAAATTAATATCGCATTTACAGAGAGTAAAATATTGGCTTTGGTATCTGCAATTTGACTCAACTTATTATGATTCCTTAAAGTAACCCGAAACATCGTTTCTACCCCTTTCTCAGGTAATTCAGCCTTTTTTTCTTTTTCTTTTAACGTCTTCTTTTTTTGTTTATTTGCCTTACGTTCTTTCTCTAGTTTTTTAACCGCTTTAAACAAGTCTAATAAATTGGTTTGTTTTTTTTCTTGCCAGTTTTCAATAGCGTAATTGGTATAAAACTGATGGTTGGTTAAAAAAGTAATGTTCCCTTTTTTCCAATCTAAGTCAGAATGGTCGGCTCTGTTTGTTAAGCGTAATTCTTCTTTTAATAAATCACTTGTTTGATTAAAACTTTTAGAAGCTAAATGAGAACAATCAGCATCTTTTATAATACGCTCTAATTGATCAATAGGTTTATGACCCATTTTAGTAGCTAAAATTAATCGCTCAACAATAGCAAACTCATCATTTGAAAGTTTACCAGTTAAGAAGTTTTTAGCCAATTTAACTCCAGATTCTTCATGGTTTTTACCGCCTGTAACAAATCCAGCATCATGAAACCAAGCAGCTATTTGTAATAATTCGGACTCTTTTTCCGGTACTGATTCACCTTTTATTAATTCTTGAAGCTTTTTAACAACCCTTAAAGTGTGTGGGAAGTTATGGTAGATTATATGCGCAGGTAATTCGTCTTGTAATAGCGAAAACACATATTCTTTTATATCTTTGAGTAAGCTGTCCATAAGTGTTGTATCTGTGGACTAATTTATGAAAATTAAAAGAATTTTTGATGATAATCATAAGGAATTATAAGTTGCTATGTTGCTTGTTTGTTTTGATTTCTTGTACGAGTCAGGATTTTAAAACGCTAGAAATAGCAGGTGATTTACCATATAGCTTAAAGGAATCTTCAGGAGTGGTAAATCTTCAGGGATCCGATAATTTTTGGATGATCAATGATTCCGGTAATAGCAATGAATTATTTGAGGTTTCTGAAACAGGTGCTATACAACAAATAGTTACTGTTGAAAATGCTAAAAATAAGGACTGGGAAGATTTGACATCTGATGGGAAAGATAAAATATTCATCGGTGATTTTGGGAATAACAATAACAAACGAAAAAACTTAACAATTTACTGGGTTGATATTTCTAATATTTCAAATGAAAAAGTTTTGGCACAGAAAACTACGTTTCATTTTGAAGATCAAGTTAAATTCCCTCCTAAAAAGAAAGATAGGAACTATGATGTAGAGGCTTTTGTATATATGAATGGTTATTTTTATTTATTTACAAAAAACAGAAGTTCTCACTTCGACGGAATAACAAAATTATACAAAATTCCTGCTCAGCTAGGTGATCATTCTGCGGAATTAATTGGTCGTTTTGTAACCTGTATGGATTCTAAAAAATGTCTAGTAACAGCGGCAACCATTTCCAAAAATAATAAGGAACTAGTTTTGCTTACACATGATAAGTTGTTTTTATTTACTAATTTTAAAGAGGATGATTTTTTTAACGGATCAGTTTCTGAAATCAACTTACATCATGATTCTCAGAAAGAAGCTATATGCTTTAAGGGGAACATAATTTATATTACTGATGAAGCTACTAAAAAAAGTAACGGTAATATATATAGAATAAAAAACTAAACTAATGAAAAAACTAACTCTATTTTTTACTATAATATTGGTTTCTTGTGCCACGTATAAGGAGCAAGTTGACAAAGAAATAAGTCAATCATTAACTGAAGAGAATAGTGAATTGTCTCATCGGTTTTATCTCATCGGGGATGCTGGAAATGCAGAATTAAATGAAAGCACATTACCCTTATTGTCCTTACAAAAAGAATTGCAAAAAGCTCCAGGGAATAGTACCGTAATTTATTTAGGAGATAATGTATATCAACATGGATTGCCAAAAGAGAAAACCGATGGTTATGAATTGGCTTCGCATAGATTGCAAACACAAATTGATGCTGTTCACGGATATAAAGGAAGAACTATTTTTATTCCTGGAAATCATGATTATCATAGCGATGGAATTAAAGGCTTAAAACGACAGGAGAAATATGTAGAAAACCTGTTAGGGAAAGGTGGTTTTTTACCGGAAAATGGATGCCCAATCACCAAGGTTAACGTGTCAGATGAGGTAGTTTTACTAGTAATAGACACGCAATGGTATTTAGAAGATTGGGACGACAACCCAACCATAAACGACAATTGTGATATCAAAACTAGAAAAGATTTCTTTTTGGAATTCGAATCCCTAATTAAAAAGAATAGAAATAAAACTACGGTAGTAGCACTACATCACCCTTTATATACTGATGGGGCTCATGGGGGACATTTTTCAGCAAAACAACATATATCTCCTAATAACAGGTTTCCGTTACCAGTATTAGGAACCATCGGTAATTTTATAAGAAAAACAGGAGGAGTATCGCCTCAAGATACTCAAAACAAGAATTATCGTTTTTTAATTAATCGATTGACTACAATGGCACAGGAAACGGAGCGAGTTATTTTTGCTTCCGGACATGAGCACAGTTTACAGTATATTGAAAAAAATAATATAATTCAACTAGTCTCTGGTTCAGGAAGTAAGGTTTCTGGAGTAAAAAAATCTAAAGAAAGTAATTATGCCTTTGCGACTTTAGGTTACGTGGTTTTAGATGTTTTTACTAATGGTGCTACTCAAGTTAAATACATCCAAACAAATGTTGATGCTGATGAAACCATTTTCAGTAAGGAAGTTTATCCGCCTTATAAAAAACAGGGGCCAATAGTACACCCTGAAATTACTGAAAGGACCAAAAAAGCTTCTGTTTACGATCCAGAAGCAACTCAGAAAAGTGATTTTTATGAACGTTTACTAGGAAAACACTATCGTGAAGAATACGGGGTAGAAATAGAAGCACCCATAGCAAATTTAGACACTTTATATGGAGGTTTGACTGTTGTGAAAAAAGGAGGAGGGAATCAGTCCGTTTCATTGCGCTTGATTGATAAAAAAGGACAGCAATGGGTAATGCGAGCTTTGAAGAAAAATGCAGTTCAGTTTTTACAAATTAACGCCTATCAGGAAAAATATATTAAAGAAGATTTAAAGGGGACATTTATAGAATCTTTTATAGAAGATGTATACACAACAACTCATCCCTATGCATCATTTATTTTACCTACGCTGTCTGAAGTAATAGAAGTGTATCATACCAAACCGAAATTATTTTATGTACCTAAACAAAACGTTTTAGGAATTCATAATGATGATTATGGTGATGCGTTGTACATGATAGAAGAACATGTTGGAGATACACAAACAAAACGCCCTAATTTCGGAAATCCGGATGATATTATAAGTTCATTAGACTTGTTTGAGAAATTACATAAAAGTCCAAAGCATCAGGTTGATGAGAAAGCATTTATAAGAGCTCGTTTGTTTGATATGATACTAGGGGACTGGGATAGGCATCAGGATCAATGGCGTTGGAGTAAGTTTGAAGGGGATGAGCAACATAGTTATAAACCAATACCAAGAGATAGGGATCAGGTATTTGCAAACTATGATGGAAGTATATTACGAATTATGACTAGGTTATTACCATCGGTAAGAAAAATGCAAACCTATAAACATGAAATTAGAAATTTAAAATGGCATAATACAAATGGTCGTCCAGTAGATATGAAGTTGTTAAAATCGTTAACTCTAAAAGATTGGTTGATTGAGGCGCAGTTTATAAAAGACAATTTAACCGATGAAGTAATTGAAAAAGCATTTAGTCAACTTCCTGAGGAAGTTCAAAACAAAAGTGTTGATGAGGTGAAGCTGGTTTTAAAGTATAGAAGGAATAAAATTGAAAAAATTGCAGCTAGATATTACAAAATCTTAAATAAATCAGTAATTCTAACAGCAAGTGATAAGGATGATAATATTGTTATTACTCGGCAAGATCATGGGAAAACAAAAATTCAATTTTATTATAAAGATAGACTAAACTTTGAAAGAGTTTATGATAAAAATGAAACTAAAGAAATTTGGTTGTATGCACTAGATGGAGAAGATACTATTATAGTAAAAGGAGAAAGTAACTCATATATAAAAGTAAAAATAATTGGAGGGCAGAATAATGATGCTTTTGATATTAAAAATGGAAAAGAAGTTACCATTTACGATTACAAAAGTAAGAAGAATGATGTGAGTAAAGCTCAAAAGACTAAGGTTAGATTGTTAGATGATTACCAAACGAACACATATGATTATCATAAAAGGAAGGAAGTGGTAAATCAGTTATTGCCAGTCTTTGGTATCAATAAAGATGATGGGGTATTTGTTGGAGTAAATAATACAATACAATTTAAAAATTTACGTCAAACCCCTTTTTCACATAAGCACAATATAAAAGCAAATTATTTTATTTCAAATAATGGTTTTGATTTAGGGTACTTAGGAGAATATGGGAATATTTTTAATAAGATGAATATTCAGGCAGAAATCCGTTATACGAGTCCGAACTATGCAACTAACTTTTTTGGAGTTGGAAATGAAACCGAAAATGAGGAGGCAGAAGGTGATTTAGCTTTTAATAGGGTAAAATTAGCTCAGTTTAAAACAAGTTTAGGAATTGTTAGGCACGGTAAGCAAGGAAGCATTTTAAGTTGGGTAGCCACTTTTGAAAGCAATAGGGTAGAAAACACTGCGGATAGATTTATTAGCCCTTATGGAGTAGGAACTAATATGTTTGACAGGAAAAATTTTATAGGGTCTGATATTGATTACCAATTTAAAAACTACAACGACGCTGCTTATCCTACTTTAGGTATGGATTTTCAGTTTAAGGCGGGATGGAAGCTTAATTCAGAGGATATGAAGCAGAGCTTCGGATATATAGTTCCTTCGTTTAGTTTTATTCGTAAGCTAACTAATAATGAGCGCTTAGTACTGGCTAACAAAACTAAAGCGCATGTAATGTTTAGCAAACATTTTGAATTTTACCAAGGAGCTACTCTGGGAGCTAATGACGGTTTAAGAGGATACCGTTTTCAACGTTTTACGGGAAATACTGCTTTTTATAACAGTATGGATATCCGTTATAATTTCAGAAAGTTTAAATCAGGGTTTGCACCTATGAATTTAGGGTTTTATACCGGAATAGATGTTGGTAGAGTATGGCTGCAAGATGAAAGCTCTAAGAAATGGCACAATTCATACGGAGGCGGTTTATGGTTAAAGGTAGCTGAAATGGCAACCGTAAACCTTGGAGTATTTAGCTCTACTGAAGATACTCGTATTTCTTTTGGTTTAGGTTTTGGGATATAACAGTTTAGAAAATTAATGTAATTTCTAAAACAAAATCATCGTCTATGGCTTTGTTTTTTAAGTTGTCGAAAAAATTAGCTGACCTATATTTGATATTGTAATGTGTTCGATTAATTTTTAGCTTAGTAGTAGCTTTGTTTTTCTGTAACTTCATTTCAAATGAAACCGGTTTTGTTATTTCTTTAATGGTTAAGTCTGCTGTAATAGTGTATGATTTTTTGTTTTTTTTAACTTCTGTAAATATTAAGTTGGAAGTTGGATGATTTTTTACACCAAAAAAGTCATTACTTTTCAAGTGTTTTGTAAGGATTCTCTTTTTCATTCCTTTCAAGTCTTCAGCTGTAAGACTAGTCATATCTACTACAAATGTTCCTCCTACAAGTTGATCATTGTCAAAACTGAGCGTTCCATCTTTCAATTGAATAAAACCAAAATGTTGTCCGGTAACTTTATATGCATTCCATTTAATAGTGCTTTCTTTAACTTTTATATCTTTAGTGATTATAGTTGTGAATGCTAAGGAGGTAATTGCAATAAAGAGTGTGAGTCCAAAAAGTAGGCTCTTATAATTCATCTTTTTAAGTTTTAAATAGTTGAAAAACCTTAAGCTGTCATAGCCCAAGGCATAAGAATTTTTGATAGGACTTATTTTGTCGAAAAGAAATTGAAGAACTTTCAAATAGAATGTGAAATAGTCTAACTGAGAAGTATAATGAGTTAAGATTTGTCGAACTGTCCCGATAGCAATCGGGGTGTCGAAGTTTTATTAATTGGCAATATCTTAAAATATTTCGATAGGCTCAATATGAAAAGGATATTCGCTTTTTAAACAGCCAGTTTTATTTAGTGATACTATCAAACGAAGTTTTGATACCTTTTATTAATGCCGAGCTAAAACCTTGATGTTCCATTTCGTTTAAACCTGCAATGGTACAACCCTTAGGTGTTGTTACTTTGTCTATTTCTGCTTCTGGATGATTCCCTTTTTGTAACAACAGTTCACTAGCTCCTTTTACAGTTTGAGTAGCTATTTTAGTGGCTGTTTGCGCGTCAAAACCTATTTCGATACCACCTTGAATCATACCACGGATAAAACGTAATACATAAGCAATTCCACAAGCGCCTAATACGGTTGCTGCATCCATTAATGTTTCATTAATTTCAATAGTTTCACCTAAAGAGTTGAAGATTGTAGTTACCACTTTTAAGTCTTCAGCAGAGGCGTTATTAGAAGCCAAACAAGTCATAGATTCATTTACTGCAGCTGCTGTATTCGGCATTGCTCGAACTATAGAAGGAATGTTACTTAAGTTTTTTTCAATTTGTGTAATTGAAAAATCACTCACTACAGAAACAAGAATTTTGTCTGATGTAATCACCGAATTTATTTCTTGTAATATTTCTGCAATTTTATAGGGTTTTACAGCAATGATTACTACTTGAGCATTTTGTGTTGCTTCAATGTTATTATTACTAACGTGTATCCCTTTTTCTTTTAAATTATGTAATAATTCAATTCTATTACGAGTAATAGTAATGTTTGCTGGAGTATAATTGTTTTCTAATAAGCCTTGAGCTATAGATTTCCCTAGGTTTCCTCCTCCTAAAATTGCAATTTTCATTGGTTATGTGTTATAAAATATGATACAAAGAAAAGATATTATTTGTTACCAATTGAGGTGTATAAAAAAACTCTCATAAATCATTAAGAATTATGAGAGTTTGGATTAATGAATTGTCTATTAATTAGTACTGATATGTAATTGCATTAATATTCATACCTGCGCCAACACTAGCAAACATAACGATGTCTCCTTTGTTTAAATTATGCTTTTTATAATTTTCTTTTATCACCATGTCAAACAAAGTAGGGACTGTAGCAACAGAGCTGTTTCCTAATTCATTAATACACATAGGCATAATGTTACTAGGCATTTCTGTATTATATAATTTGTAGAATCGTTCCAGAATTGCTTCGTCCATTTTTTCATTAGCTTGATGAATAAACACTTTCTTTAAATCTTTAATATCAGTGCCACTTTTGTCTAAGCATGATTTCATAGCCAATGGAACATTGGTTAATGCAAATTCATAAATTTTACGTCCAAGCATTTTGATATAACGAGTATCCGAATCACTTTCTTTGTCGTATGTTTCTCCGAAGAAGATGTATTCAGATTCTGTAAATGTATGTGTTGCTGCTTCATGAGAAAGTATTCCTCTTTCAGTTTCTGATATTTCTAGGATAGTTGCTCCAGCACCGTCAGAATAAATCATTGAATCTCTGTCAGAAGGATCTACAACTCTTGATAGTGTTTCGGCTCCTATAACTAAACATTTTTTAGCAATCCCAGACTTCATAAATGCATGTGCATGAATCATTGCTTGCACCCATCCTGGACATCCGAACAATAAATCATAAGCAACACAACTTGGGTTTTCAATACGTAAAAGATGTTTGATTCTTGAAGCCATACTTGGTACAGTATCACATTGGGTATTTCCATGTTTTACATCACCATAGTTACTTGCAACAATAATATAATCTAAATCTTCTGGATTGATATTAGCATCTGATATAGCTTTTTTAGCAGCTATGAAACCTAAGTCAGAAGTAACTTGATTGGTTTCAGCATAGCGTCTTTCCTCAATACCTGTAATTGCTTTGAATTTTTCAATAATAACTTCATTACTTTGCTTGAAAGCAGAACCATCTATATTCAAAAATTCAGATTGTAAGAAATCTTCATTCTTTTTAACGACATTAGGAACATAAGAACCAGTTCCAGTTATTTTGATATTCATAGGTAAACGTATTAAGGACAGTCTATAAGATGGCTAATTTACTTAATATTATTTTACTAATACATTGTTTTATATCAGAAAAGACTGATTTTTATGATATACTCAAAAAAACACAACGAAATAAAGAAGAATGAATAAAAAAGACCTCACAATAGCAATTAATTGTGAGGTCTTTAATGATTTTATAAGCACTATTTATGCTTCTGCATACGCTTCTATACCAATACAACTACAAATTAAGTTTCTATCACCATAAGCATCATCTACTCTACGTACAGTAGGCCAGAATTTGTTTTCAGCTATATAATCTAATGGAAATGCTGCTTGCTTTCTTGAGTATGGTAAATCCCACTCATCTGCAGTTAACATTTCTTGCGTATGTGGCGCATTTCTTAACGGGTTGTTAGGGTTGTCTGTAGTAGCTTCAGCTATTTCTTTTCTAATAGAAATTAAAGCATCACAAAAACGATCTATTTCAGCTAAGTTTTCAGACTCAGTAGGTTCAATCATAATGGTTCCTGCAACAGGGAAAGAAACTGTAGGAGCATGGAAACCATAATCCATTAAACGTTTAGCAATATCTCCTGCTTCAATTCCGTTTTGTTTGTATTCTCTACAGTCAATAATCATTTCATGTGCAGCACGTCCCATTTCTCCAGTATATAAAGTTTCGAAATGACCGTTTAAACGTTCTTTAATGTAATTAGCATTTAAGATTGCGTTCATCGTAGAGTTTTTCAAGCCATCAGGTCCTAGCATAGTAATGTATCCGTAAGAAATCAAACATGCTAAAGCTGATCCCCAAGGAGCTGCAGAAATAGCCATTATCGCCTGATCTCCTCCAGTAGCAATAATAGGGTTAGTAGGTAAGAAAGGAACTAATTGTGGAGCCACACAAATTGGTCCAACACCAGGTCCACCACCACCGTGAGGGATAGCAAAAGTTTTGTGTAAGTTTAAGTGACAAACATCTGCGCCAATAGTAGCAGGATTTGTTAACCCAACTTGCGCATTCATGTTGGCACCATCCATATATACTTGACCACCATTATCATGAATGATCTTTGTGATCTCACAAATAGCTTTTTCAAATACTCCATGAGTAGATGGGTATGTTACCATTAAAGCAGATAAGTTATCTTTATGTAATAGTGCTTTTTCACGTAAATCGGCTACGTCAATATTTCCTTTTTCATCTGTTTTAGTAACTACAACCTTCATTCCTGCCATAACAGCAGAAGCTGGGTTAGTACCGTGAGCAGATGAAGGAATTAAACAGATGTTTCTGTTATGATCATTTCTAGATTCGTGGTATGCTCTAATAACCATTAACCCTGCTAACTCACCTTGAGCACCAGAATTTGGTTGTAAAGATGTTCCTGCGAAACCAGTAATTACATTTAATTGATGTTCTAAATTTGCTAATACTTCTTGATATCCTTGAGCTTGCGCTAAAGGAACAAATGGGTGAATGTTCCCCCAGTTCGGATTACTTAAAGGTAACATTTCTGAAGCTGCATTTAGCTTCATAGTACATGACCCTAAAGAAATCATAGAGTGATTTAATGATAAATCTTTACGCTCTAATTTTTTGATATAACGCATCATTTCTGTTTCAGAATGATGTGTATTGAATACTTCATTATCTAAAAATGAAGTGTTTCTTAATAAATTGTTTGCAATACTATCAGCACCAATGAATTTAGTAACTGTAGTAGCCTTGATATTTAAAGCAGTAGTGAATACTCCTATAATTGTATTGATATCAGCAATACTTACTGTTTCGTTTAATGAAATAGAAAGTGTATCCGCATCAATATAATTAAAGTTAATTTGAGCAGCTTCAGCAATAGGTCTGATTTTATCAGCAGGAGCTTTTACGGTAATAGTATCAAAGAATGAAGTGTTTGTTTGCTCAATACCTAAATCAGTTAAAGTATTTGCTAAAGTAGCAGCCGATTGGTGTACTTTATTAGCAATGTATTGCAATCCTTCTTTTCCATGGAATACGGCGTACATACCAGCCATAACAGCTAGTAATACTTGTGCTGTACAGATATTAGAAGTTGCTTTTTCACGTTTAATGTGTTGCTCACGAGTTTGTAAAGCCATACGTAGTGCACGACCACCATCTCTATCTTGAGTAACTCCAATGATTCTACCTGGGATACTTCTTTTGTATTTGTCTTTAGTTGCAAAATAACCAGCATGAGGACCTCCATATCCTAATGGAATTCCAAAACGTTGGGTAGTTCCTACAACAACATCAGCTCCAAATTCTCCTGGTGCCTGTAGTTTTACTAATGATAAAATATCAGCAGCTACAGCTACTTTTATGTTGTTAGCGTTTGCATTTTCTACAAAGCCTTTATAGTCATTTACTTGTCCGTGTTTTCCCGGGTATTGTAAAATAGCACCAAAGAACTCCTCAGAGAAATCAAACTCTTCATGGTTTCCAATCACTAATTCAATCCCGATAGGAGTGGCTCTTGTTTGTAAAACAGATAAGGTTTGTGGTAATATTTCTTCAGAAACAAAAAACTTACAAACTTTTATTTTTTTCTGAGCTCTTTCACGAACATCAAATAGTAAAGCCATGGCTTCAGCAGCAGCAGTTCCTTCATCAAGTAAAGAAGCATTAGCCAATTCCATTCCTGTTAAATCAACTACCATAGTTTGGTAGTTTAATAAAGCCTCTAAACGTCCTTGAGCAATTTCTGCTTGATAAGGAGTGTAAGCTGTATACCATCCCGGGTTTTCTAAGATGTTACGTTGAATAACACTTGGTACAATAGCTTCGTTGTATCCTAAACCAATGTAGGTTTTAAAAACACTATTTTTAGCAGACAATTGCTGAATGTGATTCAAGTATTCATATTCGCTTAAAGCAGCAGGTAAATCTAAATCATTTTTTAAACGAATATCATCAGGTATAGTTTCGTAAATTAATTGATCTAAACTATCTAAACCAATAGTTTTTAAAATAGTAGCACGGTCTTTTGGATTTGGACCAATATGTCTTAATTGAAAAGAATCTGTTTTCATCTTTACTAAATATTGTGTTGTGTTATCTAAAAAATAATGTAGGCAAAAGTACGGCTTTATTCTGAAATTATTTATCCACATAGTAGGTAAATATTAACTAAAGGATATGGTTGATAACAGTTTGTGATGGAAAATGATTTTATAAGCGGGTTTGATGAAATATAAACTTATTTTTACCGTGTGAATATGCTTAAAAAAATAGTAGGATTTTGTGTTAATTCCAGTATTTGGGTTGCAATTTCTGTAGTTACATTGGTTAAAATCACCTATGTGAATATCGCTATTCCTGTAAACAATTTTCTAATGTTCTATGTTTTTTTCGGAACGATATTCGGTTATAATTTTATAAAATATTTTGAAAAGGAACAATTATCAGGGTTTAAACGTTGGATGTTAAAGGTTCGTTTTTTAGAACCGATAGATACATTTAAACAGTTTAGAAAAAGAGCTAAACGTACTTTGACAATAAGTGTTGTTAGTTTGTTTTGTAGTTTTTTTTATTTCTTAAAACTGGAATTCCTCACTCAAGTTTTAATAGTTATCCCTTTACTGTTGACTATTTTTTATGCAGTTTCTTTTGGTGATAAAACATTACGGAATATTGCTGGAGTGAAAATTTACGTTGTAGGATTCACTTGGGCAATTATTACAGTATTGCTCCCCGTGATAGAAGAAGGTATGAGTTTGTCAGCTGATGTGTGGATTGTTTTTTTACAGCGTTTTTTATTTGTGGTAGCACTGGTTTTACCTTTTGATATACGGGATTTAGAAATGGATGCCAAACATTTGAAAACCATTCCTCAAAAGATAGGAGTAAAATACACGAAGCTATATGGTTTATTTTTGCTATTAGGCTTCTTTTTTCTAGAGTTTTTTAGAGATAGCCTCTTGGAGGAAAATTTAATAGTAATGCCTTTAGTTTTTATAATAACACTGTTATTTATAGTGTTATCCACTAAACGACAATCAACTTTTTATTCCAGTTTTTTTGTTGAAGGAATACCCGTTTTATGGTTAGGATTATTGATGGTTTTGTAGTTGTTGCTCAAATTTAGTTTTTAATGTAGATTTTGATTTATTATCCATACATTCAACGTTTTCATCGCTTACTAATTTTGACAACTTTTGATTGCGTTTAACATATGCTCTAGTTAAATTACAGTAGATAAATCTTATGTTTAATCGAAAACGATCCCACAAAGAAGATTCATTATATTGTGATTTATCACAGATGTGTTTTGCTTCATCACAATCGATGAATACTTTATTCTTTTTAGCTTCCATTCTTTATTCCCACCAATGGGTTTGATTCGTTAATTTTTTCATTTTTATGCTAGTTAAGTTTCAATAATCTTATTGAAATTTAGGCTATTTAAACCAATTATCTTCTAAACAACCTGCCAAAGATGTTCTTGCTCTATGGATGATTACCCAAAGGTTAGACGCTGAAATATTGAATTCATTACAAATAGCTTCAGTATCAAAGTTTTGAATGGTTTTCATTTTAAAAATCTCCGCTTGTTTTTGGGGTAGTTTATCTAAGCAATTATGTATTGCTAAACCTAATTCTTTATTTTCAATACTACTTTCAGCATTTCTATCAAAAGGGTCAGCAACACGTTCTTCTAGCCAATCGCCCTCTGATTCTCCATCTTTGTAATTAATACGTACTTCCGCTTTTCCTTTATTGGAGTTTATTTTACGGTAATGATCAATTATTTTACGTTTTAAAATAGAAACCAACCAAGTTCTTTCTGAGGCTTCTCCTTTAAAATTAACCGCAGATTTTAATCCAGAGAAAAAAGTTTCCTGAACTAAATCCTCAGCAATATCTCTATCACTTACACGTGTAATGGTGTAATTAAAAAGATAATCGGCGTAGCGATCAATCCACTTGTTTGGGTCTAACTGGTGTCTAGGCATTATTGATTTTTAATTGACTCAAATGTAAGGAAAAATCAACAAATGCTTGTTTTATTTTCTACGGCTATCTCCGAACCTTCGGCAAGTAGTACCGAGATAGGTTGTTGCTGGTTTAATAGTTTGAAATCCAGACCATAATTAAGCTCAAAATCTACATTGATATGATAATTGAGTACAGGGTAGTGCTTCCATTTTGGGTGCTTAACTTCATATTCATAAGTATTATTATGTTGTTTTGTATAGCCAAAATAGTGTTCGGTAATAAATTCGGTTTCCGTATCAGGGGCAATTTCTGTTAAATTAGGCTCGCTATGAACGCGTATTCTTTGAGATATATTTTTAGTGTGCCATTGATATTCGACGATATTGTCAAGTTCATTATTTATCCATTTATGTTGCATTGCAACTGTTTGGTAGTTTTCCTTGTAAATAGTGTTGGCTACTAACGTTAATGCAGGTTTTGGAACTAGTTCTTTAATAAAAACGACACCTCTCTTCCAAGTGTTCCCGTCTTTATATTTGACGTAGAAACGTAAGTT
>Ga0209292_1002170_pt1 | contig 22861 bp, 19 predicted proteins | sample GOMGulsemesocosm_2_FD_184634 | JGI IMG/M metagenome (GOLD analysis project Ga0209292, IMG submission 184634) | Methane-oxidizing microbial communities from mesocosms in the Gulf of Mexico - GOM9C Gulf of Mexico (SPAdes) (version 2) | ecosystem: Environmental > Aquatic > Marine > Cold seeps... | reverse complement strand
TCGATTGTTGATACATCACTCAAAAGTTGAAATCAATTTTGTGTATAGTACCTCGAATGCTGGAAATAAAATTAGTAGTATTCACCAAGATTTGGTTGGCTCTTTTGAGCTGTATTTTTCGCACGTAATCAACGAAAATATTGATGTACTGTTTTTGTGTTTAGGACATGGGAATTCGAAAAAATTTTTAGAAAGTCATGCATTTTCAGAAACCACAAAAATCATCGATTTAGGGAATGATTTTAGATTGGAAAAAGAGCAAATATTTCAACAAAAACAGTTTGTGTATGGATTGCCAGAATTACAAAAAGAAGCAATTCAAAAAGCAACATATATTGCAAATCCAGGGTGTTTTGCGACTGCAATTCAGTTGGCTTTGTTACCCTTGGCAAAGGCCAGTTTATTGAATGAGCACATACATGTAAATGCAGTAACTGGGGCAACTGGAGCCGGAACATCATTGTCTGCAACAACTCATTTTACGTGGAGAGATAATAATTTTTCGTACTACAAACCTTTTACACATCAGCATTTAGGAGAAATCAATCAATCTGTAAAAATTTTGCAAACCAATTTTGATAGGGAGATTGTGTTTATGCCAAACAGAGGCGATTTTTCTAGGGGAATCTTTGCAACAGCGTATACCAATTTTGAAGGAACATTAGAAGAAGCCAAAATACTCTATAAAACATTTTATGAAGGGGCGAAATTTACGGTTGTTTCTGACAAAGAGATACACTTAAAGCAAGTAGTAAACACCAACAAGTGTTTGATTCATTTACACAAACACGAAAACAAAATATTAGTAACAAGCATTATTGATAATTTATTAAAAGGTGCTTCTGGACAAGCAGTACAAAACATGAATTTGATGTTTGGGTTTGAAGAAACAGAAGGATTGAATTTAAAAGCAACTTATTTTTAGAAAATATGAAGATAGGAATCATAGGAACAGGAAACTTAGGGAAGTCCATTGCAAAAGGATTGATAAGCACCAATGCAATAACATCCTTGTATGTAACAAAAAGAAATTTAAATACTATTATAGAATTTAAAGGCTATAAAAATGTCTACCTAACGGTTGATAATTCAGAAGCAATTCAGAATTCAGACATAATTATTATGGCAGTGCAGCCAGCACATTTGGAGGGCGTTTTAAAGGAAATTAAACCCTTATTAAAAGAGAATCACATCATTATTTCTACTATCACAGGATTTTCAATTGCTAAGATTGAAGGAATTATTGGCGTGGATAATTTTATTGTGAGAGCCATGCCAAATACCGCGATAGCTGTGGGTAAATCGATGACCTGTTTGTGTGGAAATACAAAAGGACTGGAAAGAATAAAAGTAGCCGAAGCAATCTTTAACAGGTTAGGAGCTTCTCTTGTAATTCCAGAATCTCAAATGCAAGCTGCCACAGTTGTGTGTGCAAGCGGAATTGCATTTTGGATGCGAATGATAAGAGCAACTACTCAGGCAGCAATTCAGTTAGGTTTTGATGCCAAAGAGGCACAAGAATTGGCCATGCATACCTGCGATGGAGCAGCAAATTTATTAATAGCTAGTGGCAATCATCCAGAACAAGAAATAGACAAAGTAACCACTCCAAAGGGGTGTACAATTGAAGGGTTGAATGAAATGGAACACCAAGGGTTGAGTTCTTCATTAATTCAAGGAATGGTTACTTCGTATGATAAAATTAACACGATTAAAATAAAACAATTATGAGTTTATTTAATGTATACCCACTATTTGATATCACACCTGTAAAAGCAGCAAATGTTTTTGTCTATGATAAAAATGGCATCGAATATTTGGATTTATATGGAGGTCATGCTGTGATCTCTATTGGGCATTCACATCCAACATATGTAAGAAATATTAGCGATCAAGTAAGCAAAATAGGGTTTTATAGCAACTCGATTCAAAACCCTTTACAAGAAAAATTGGCAGCCCAATTGGTAGCACAATCTAATTGTAAAGACCATCAATTATTCTTGTGTAATTCGGGTGCAGAAGCCAATGAAAATGCATTGAAATTAGCTTCTTTCCATACCGATAAAAAGAAAGTGATTTCGTTTACAAATTCTTTTCACGGAAGAACATCTGCAGCAGTAGCAGTAACAGATAATGCGAACATTGTAGCACCAATTAATGCACAGCAAGAAGTAGATTTTTTTGTTTTAGGAGATTTGACATCCGTAGAAATAGCATTGCAGAAAGGAGATGTGTGTGCAGTGATTATTGAATGTATTCAAGGTGTTGGAGGATTAGATGAAAGTACGACTGATTTTTATCAGGGATTAGCAACCTTATGTAAGAAGTACAATGCTTTATTGATTATTGATGAGGTACAATCTGGTTTTGGAAGAACTGGAGATTTCTTTGCTTTTCAAAAGCATGGAATTGAGCCAGATATTATTTCTATGGCAAAAGGAATGGGAAACGGATTTCCTATTGGCGGAATTTTAATTCACCCAGAAATTGAAGCTTCGTATGGTTTGTTAGGAACCACTTTTGGAGGTAATCATCTGGCTTGTGTTGCTTCTTTAACTGTTTTAGAAGTATTGAAACAAGAAAATTTATTAGAAAATGTATGTGCTATTTCCGAATATTTTATTGAAAAGGCATCTGCCATTCCGCAAATAAAAAAGATAAAAGGAAGAGGATTGATGTTGGGATTGGAATTTGATTTTCCAATTGCAGCACTGAGAAAAAATTTGATATACAAGCAGCACATTTTTACAGGAAGTGCTAAAAACCCCAATTTATTAAGAATCCTTCCTCCATTAACCATCAAAAAACAACATGTTGATCAGTTTTTTGAAGCTTTAAAAAATGAGTTATCATGAAAAAATACACAAGCATAAATGATCTTGAAAATATTCCTAAAATCATTCAGGAAGCAATTCAATTGAAAGAAAACCCCTATCAATTCGAAAATTTAGGGCAGCATAAAACATTGGTAATGCTGTTCTTTAATTCGAGTTTAAGAACACGGTTAAGCACAGAAAAAGCAGCCAAAAACTTAGGGATGCAAATCATGGTATTGAATGTAAATGATGCTTGGCACTTGGAATTTGAGGATGGAAAAATTATGAATTTAAATTCGTCTGAGCATGTAAAAGAAGCAGCACAGGTAATTTCTCAGTATGCAGATATTATTGCGCTAAGAGCATTTCCTTCATTGAAAGATAGGAAAAAGGATGAATCAGAATTTGTGTTGAATAGTTTTGTGAAATATGCTTCAGTTCCGGTTGTAAATATGGAAAGTTCTACAGCACACCCATTGCAAGCATTAACCGATGCTATAACCATTGAAGAATTGAAAACAATACCAACGCCTAAAGTTGTACTGTCTTGGGCGCCGCATCCAAAAGCATTGCCGCATGCAGTAGCAAATTCGTTTGTGAACATGATGTCTGAATTAGAGGTCGATTTTTCTATAACGCATCCAAAAGGATATGAATTGAATTCAGAAATAACAAAAGGCATTCCAATCAATCACAACCAAGAAGAAGCGGTGAGAGATGCAGATTTTGTGTATGTGAAAAACTGGAGTAGTTATGCTGATTATGGAAAAATTGTTTCTCAAGATCCCAATTGGATGCTCACAAAAGAAAAATTAGGAACAGCAAAGTTCATGCATTGTTTGCCGGTAAGAAGAAACGTGGTGGTAGAAGATGCCGTGTTGGATAGCGAAAACTCTGTTGTAATTGAACAAGCCAATAACAGAACCTATGCAGCGCAAATTGTATTGAAGAAAATATTAGAAAATATATAATAGTCATTGCGAAAGAGGCACGATTGAAGCAATCTATTAATGATGCAGATTACTTCGTCATAAATTCCTCGTAATGACAAATAATAAGATGATGAAAACACTAAAAGTGATAAAAATAGGCGGTAATATTATTGACGATGCAATAGCGTTAGAGAATTTTCTAGTGGAGTTTTCTGAAATTGAAGGGCCAAAAATACTGGTGCATGGCGGAGGGAAATTGGCTACAAAACTGGCTGAACAAATGCACGTTGAAGTACAGATGATTGAAGGGAGAAGAATTACCAATGCAGAAACGTTGGATATTATTACGATGGTGTATGCAGGGAAAATTAATAAAAATATTGTTGCGGCATTACAAAAAAACAGCTGTAATTCAGTTGGGTTTACCGGAGCTGATGGCAATACAATTATTGCAGAAAAAAGACCAGTAGAAGAAATAGATTATGGGTTTGCAGGCGATGTGATTTCTGTAAATTTAAGGGTGTTAGAAACCCTACTAAACAATCATATAACGCCTGTTTTTTGTGCGATTACCCATGATGAAAAAGGGCAATTATTAAATACGAATGCAGATACCATAGCCTCTGAATTAGCAATTGCTTTTGCCAAGAAGTATCAGTCTCAATTATATTATTGTTTCGAGAAAAAGGGTGTTTTGTTAGATGTACATAATGATGATTCTGTCGTTGAAAACATCAATAAAGAAACATATCAAGAGTTCTTAAAGAAGAATGTTATCGCAGGTGGAATGTTACCGAAACTGACGAATTGCTTTCATGCAATAGATCAAAAAGTACATAAAGTTTGTATTGGGAAATCGGAAATGTTATTCAATAAAAAAATAAAATATACAACCATACAAGCCTAATGAAAACAATACAAGAATTAACGTTTGAAGCGATCGAGCTCCTAAAGCAATTAATAGAAACACAATCGTTTTCATTTGAAGAAAATAAAACAGCTGTACTTCTCGAAAAGTGGTTTATGAATAACAATATTCCTTTTAAAAGAAATGTGCACAATGTTTGGGCTGTTAATAAGCACTTCGATAAAAGCAAACCGACACTGTTATTAAACTCACATCATGATACCGTAAAACCAAATAGTGGATATACAAAAGATCCTTTTACAGCAATTGTTGAAGACGGAAAATTATATGGATTGGGGTCTAATGATGCTGGTGGGTGTTTGGTGTCATTATTGGCAACGTTTACTCATTTTTATCAGCAGAAAAACGTAAAATACAATTTGGTGATGGTTGCTTCTGCAGAAGAAGAAAGTAGTGGAGAAAATGGGTTGAATAGCATGCTGTCTATCATTCCGAAAATTGATGTAGCTATTGTTGGTGAGCCTACTTTAATGCAATTGGCTGTTGCAGAAAAAGGTTTGGTTGTTTTTGATGCGGAAGTAAAAGGAACTCCAAGTCATGCCGCACATCCAAATAATAACAATGCCATTTATAACACCATTGATGTGTTAAAATGGTTTGAATCCTATCAGTTTGAGAAATCTTCTGAAGCGCTTGGAGATGTAAAAATGACAGTGACACAAATCAATGCCGGGAAACAACACAATGCAATTCCGGCAGAGGTAAAACTAGTGATTGATGTACGAGTAAATGACAAATACTCGAATCAAGAAATTGTGGATATTCTACATCAAGAAGCGCCATGTGATCGCATTTTTCCACGTGGAATAAAATTGAATTCGTCTTCCATTCCTGTTGGACACGAATTGGTGCAAGCTGGTATTGCACTGGGAAGAAAAACCTATGGTTCGCCAACATTATCAGATCAATCAGTACTGAGTTGTCCATCATTAAAATTAGGACCTGGTGATAGCACGAGATCTCATACTGCAGACGAATTTATTTATCTAGATGAAATTGAAGAAGGAATACAAATATATATTGATTTATTAAATCGTGTAATCGTTTAAACATGGATGTCATTCTTGCGAAGGCAGGAATTTATAAAGAATAAGTTAGCAACAATAAGATTTCTGCCGTTGCAGGAAAAACAACATTTACAAATATGAAACTTTGGGATAAAGGAATAAGCATAGATAAAAAAATAGAGCAGTTTACTGTTGGAAACGATAGAGAAATAGACATGCACATTGCTAGGTACGATGTACAAGCTTCAATAGCGCACGCAAAAATGCTGCATAAAATTGAAATTATCAATTCGGGTGAATTACAACAATTGGAAGAAGGTCTAACTGAATTACAGAGTCAAATTGAAAACAACACGTTTGTGATTGAAGAGAGTTTTGAAGATGTGCATTCTAAAATAGAGTTCGAGTTAACCAAAAAATACGGAGATGTAGGTAAGAAAATCCATACAGCACGATCTAGAAATGATCAGGTTTTAGTGGCCTTGCATTTGTATTACAAGCAAAATCTATCTGATGTTATTGGACAAACAAATACCTTATTTGATACCTTATTAGACCTATCAGAAACCTACAAAGAAAATTTATTACCAGGCTACACACATTTACAAGTGGCTATGCCTTCTTCTTTTGGTTTGTGGTTTTCTGCCTATGCAGAAGTGTTAATTGACGATGTGTATTTGTTAGAAGCAGCCTATAAAGTGGTAGATCAAAACCCGTTGGGTTCTGCTGCAGGTTACGGTAGCTCCTTTCCGATCGATAGAGAATTTACAACCCAAGAAATGAATTTCTCTACCATGAAGTACAATGTGGTAGCGGCTCAAATGAGTAGAGGGAAAAGCGAAAGAACTATTGCCGCCGCTTTGGGTGGGTTGTGTAATTCCTTGTCTCGTTTTTCTATGGATATTTGTTTATATATGAGTCAGAATTTTGGATTCATTTCTTTTCCGGATGCATTAACTACTGGAAGTAGTATAATGCCGCATAAAAAGAACCCGGATGTGTTTGAGTTGATTCGAGGAAAATGCAATAAGATACAAGCCTTGCAGTCAGAAATGATCTTAATCACCAACAATTTGCCAAGTGGGTATCACAGAGATTTTCAATTGCTAAAAGAAAATATCATAGCGGCTTTTGAAGAGGTGAAAAGCATTTTGGAAATTTTTGATTTCGCAATCAAACAAATTATCATAAAAGAGGTAAACCCTACCGATGAGAAATACAAATTCTTATTTACGGTGGATAATATGAATAGCTTGGTAGAAAACGGAATGACTTACAGAGATGCCTATCGAGCAATTGGAGCAAAAGTTGAAGACGGGACGTATGAACCGGATACTTCAAAAAAGCACAGCCATATTGGAAGTATTCATCATTTAGGTTTGGATAAAATTCGAGAGAAATTCCCGAAATAAAAAAAGATTTCATTTTTTTATTACTAGGGTGTAACAATCCAACAATTGCTGCATCTAAGTTGAAAACGTAATAATAAAATGATAAAAAGTAAGGTAGTTTTGATGTTGTTATTTGTAATCAGCATCAGTTTTGGTCAAGAGAAAGCAATTAAAGTAGAAGTACTAGGTAAAGGGGATCCTGTGTTGTTCCTTCCAGGATTTATAACACCAGGTTCAGTTTGGAAAGAAACCGTACAACATCTTACCACAAAAAATGAAAGTCATCTTTTTTCATATGCAGGCTTTAATGGCATGGCTCCGATAGAAATGCCTTGGTATAAAAATGTAAAAGAAGCGATCTTTACATACATTGAAAAAAAGGATTTAACCAATATCCGAATTGTTGGTCATAGTATGGGAGGGAATCTAGCGGTAGATATTGCTTCGAGATTTCCCAAAAGAGTAAAAAAGATGGTAATAGTAGATGCATTGGCTTGCATGCGAGAAGTAATGATGCCGGGGGTTCCGGAAAATGCACTTCAGTACAACAGTCCGTATAATAAAAACCTACTGAATATGAAAGCTGATCAATTTAAAGGAATGGCAAGCAATATGGCAGGTTATATGACCATTAATAAAGAAAAGGCAGCTGTGCTTACGAAATGGATTTTAGAAGCTGATCGTACAACGTATGTGTATGGTTATACCGATTTGTTAAAGTTAGATCTAAGAGATAAATTGAGTGCCATCAAAACAAAAACACTCATTTTAGGAGCTTCCTTTCCAGATGTAGCTGTTACAAAAGCGCATTTTGAAAAACAATATGCCAACTTATCTAATAAAACTATAGAAATGGTAGTAGATAGCAAGCACTTTATTATGTTTGATCAACCAACCTGGTTTTATACCAAAGTAAATACTTTCTTAGAAAATGAATAAGGACCTTTTCGAATCGATCCACAAACAATATTATGCCATGGTACACCAAATGTGTCTTGGTTTTGTAAAAGGAGATTACGATGTTGCTAGTGATTTATCTCAAGAAGTTTTTATTATTATCTGGAAAAAGTTAGACAGTTTTCGAGAAGCTTCAACGCATAAAACATGGATTTATAGAATTACGGTAAACAAGTGTTTGGAGTTTATTAGAAAGGAAAAAAACAAAAAAACAATTCCAATTTCAACCTTCGAACAAGAACTAAAAGTGGTGCATGACGAGGAAGAAACGAATGATGGAAGTGCCTTATATATCGCAATAGGACATTTAAAGGAGTTGGATCGCCTGATTATTATGATGGTGCTAGAAGGGCAAAACTATGAGGATATTTCGGATGTTATTGGAAGTAACCCAATAAACACAAGAGTGAAAATACACAGAATAAAAAAACGACTTAAAAAAATATTAGAGAATGGATAACGAATTTAAAAATTTGCAACAACAGTGGCAAAAACAGAAAAAAGAGCTGGTCGGTAGTTCTTTAAGTTTTGAACAAAAAGCATCAACAATACAAAACAAAAGTAAAAAAGGGATGTCTTTTCATTATGGGAATATCATTATATTATTAATTACTTTAATTGGGCTTTTCCTGTTTTTCTATTATGTAGCACCTGTTCAAGATATGCTTAGTAGAATTGGAGCCGGATTTATGATGATAGGCATCTTAGTAAGAATTATCATTGAAATAGGTAGTAGTATAAAAGCAAGAAGAATAAATAGCTTGGATACTGCTTTAAAAACAACAGAATTAACCCTTGATTTTTACACGTATAGAAAAAAGATACACGGGGCACTCACACATATTATATTTGCGCTGTACCTAGTAGGTTTTTATATGATAAGTCCAGAGTTTAGTAACTACTTTAGTCTTTTGCAAATGATTTTAATGGATGTTTCTTGTTTTGTTATCCTTACGGTTGTATATGTTCAAATGAGAAAAGGAATCAAAAAAGAAATGAACATGCTAGTAGAAGTTATTGCATTGAAAAAAGAAATTACTAACGAAAGGTCTTAAGGGAAGAAAATAAAAAAGAGTGTAATATATAGTATATCACACTCTTTTTAAGATCAATTAATAAAATTTTTTGGACTAAATAATGGTGCTTTGACCCATATGGATATTCTTAAAATTTAAAATGCTATCGTCTTGATTTTCGATATAGTCAGCAATAAAATCCCCTACTTTAGATGTTGAAAACGGTTGATTTTTATTTAAATCTTCCGTCGTAATTTCTAATGACAATGATTTTTGCACCGCATTTTCGATAGCCTTTGCTTCTTTGTGTAAGCCTAAATGATTCAATAACATAGCAGCAGATAATATGGATGCTAAGGGATTAGCAATGTTTTTTCCGGTTGCTTGTGGAAAAGAACCGTGAATCGGTTCAAACAGAGCATTTTCTTTCCCTACAGAGGCAGAAGCTAATAATCCGATAGAACCTCCAATAACACTTGCTTCATCGCTAATGATATCTCCAAATAAGTTTTCTGTTAAGATGACATCAAACTGTTTCGGGTTTAAGATCATCTGCATCGCAGCATTGTCTACAAATAAGAAATCCAAGGCTACATCTGGATATTGAGCTGCCAAAGTAGTCACTGTTTTTCTCCATAATCGAGAAGTCTCTAATACATTGGCCTTGTCTACCAATGTTAATTTTTTTCTACGTGTTTGCGCTTCTTTAAATGCCAAATGTGCAATGCGTTCTATTTCTTCAACAGTATATGAACAGCCATCAAAAGCAATTTGTCCATCATCACTCAATTCTTTTATTCCAAAGTAAATTCCACCTGTTAATTCTCTGTAAATTGAAATGTCCGTTCCTTCAATAATTTCTCTTTTTAAAGGCGAATTCTCTATCAATTGCGCATAGGCTTTTACAGGTCTCACATTACAGAACAGGCCCAATTCTTTACGCAGTCTTAACAATCCTTGCTCGGGTCTTACTTTTGCCGTTGGATCATTGTCGTATTTTGGATGTCCGATGGCTCCAAATAAAATGGCATCAGATTTTTCACAAACCTTTAGCGTTTTATCTGGTAATGGGTTTCCTATAGCATCAATAGCACAAGCGCCCATACTTGCTTCTTTATATATAAAAGTATGATCATAAACATCAGCAACGGCATTCAATGCTTTTTTTGCTTGTTCTGTTACTTCCGGTCCTATTCCATCTCCAGGAATTACTGCAATAGTATACTTCATTTTATCTTCTATTTTGGGCGTTCCCACAAGGGGCGCGCTTTTCGTTGTATCTTTTAATTTGTTCTCGATTCTCGCTTCGCGAACTCGAACTGACATTAAAAGGATGCCACTTCAATCGCTAACGCAGCTATTAATTCTCGTTAATTTTGAGTTTCATATGCTGTTATTTGATCTTTTTTACTCATCAAGTAATCAATGTCATCATACCCATTTATCATACACGTTTTTTTGTATGGATCAATGTCAAATGTAGCTGTTCCAACTGCTGTTTGTATGCGTTGTTCTTCTAAATTAACCACGACTTCAGATGTGGGGTTTTCTTGTAAATGTGCAATTAATTTTTTCAAATACTCAACCGAAACTTGAACAGGTAATAAGCCGTTATTTAATGCATTTCCTTTAAAAATATCGGCAAAAAAACTACTTACGATTACGTTGAAGCCATAATCTGCCAACGCCCAGGCAGCATGCTCTCTACTAGAGCCACAGCCAAAATTATCTCCAGCGACTAAAATAGTTCCACTGTATTTCGCATTGTTTAGTACAAACGTAGTATTTAAGCTTCCATCTTTATGAAAGCGCCAATCTCTAAACACATTGTCGCCAAAACCTAATTTGTCGGTTGCTTTTAAAAAACGAGCAGGTATAATCTGATCTGTATCAATGTTTTCTGTGGCTAAAGGAACCGCTCTTGATGTTAATTTTGTAAATTTTTCCATGTTAATTTAACTGTTTAGTAACGTCAATAATTTTTCCTTCAACAGCTGTTGCTGCTGCAACTAATGGACTTGCTAAAATGGTTCTAGAACCTTGTCCTTGTCGTCCTTCAAAATTTCTATTGGAAGTAGAAACACAATATTCACCTTCCGGAATTTTATCGTCATTCATTGCCAAACAGGCAGAGCAACCAGGTTGTCTTAAAACAAAACCAGCTTCTTCAAAAACGGTATGTAAGCCTTCTTCGGTAATTTGTTTTGCAACTTTTTGTGAGCCAGGAACCAGCCAGGCATTCACATTTGTTGCTTTTTGTTTTCCTTTAACATATTCGGCAGCAATTCTAAAATCTTCAATTCTAGAGTTGGTGCAACTCCCAATAAATACATAATTGATTGGTTTGTTAATTAAACTTTCTCCTTTTTTAAAATTCATATATTCCAATGACTTTTCAAAAGAGCTATCGTTCAAGTCAGGAATGTTTTCTGTGATTTTAATTCCCATTCCAGGGTTTGTTCCGTAGGTAATCATTGGTTCAATATCTGATGCATCAATAAAATACTCTTGATCAAAAACAGCGTTGCTATCTGTTGGAAGTGTTTTCCAATAGGCAACTTTTTTATCGAATTCGTCTCCTTTAGGAGCAAATTCTTTTCCTTCCACATAGTCAAAAGTGGTTTGGTCAGGTGAAATCATCCCGCCACGAGCACCCATTTCAATACTCATATTACAAACCGTCATTCTGCCTTCCATACTCATTTCTTCAAATACATTTCCTGCATATTCACAGAAATAGCCGGTTCCAGAATTAGTGCCTAGTTTGGCAATGATATATAGAATAACATCTTTGGGTAAAACCCCATTTTTCAATTTTCCATTTACATTTACACGTAAACTTTTTGGTTTTTGCAATAGCAAACATTGGCTCGCAAAAACCTGTGCAACTTGGCTAGTTCCAATTCCGAATGCAATAGTCCCAAAAGCACCATGCGTTGAAGTGTGTGAATCTCCACAAACGATGGTCATTCCAGGTTGCGTAAATCCAAGTTCTGGAGCAATAACGTGAACAATCCCGTTGTTTTTATGACCTAAGTCGTACAACGGAATATTGTTCGCTTTACAGTTTTTTGATAGTTGTGCTAATTGTTTTCTGGAAAGTTCGTCTTTGATTGGTAAATGTTGATTTATCGTTGGTGTGTTATGATCTGCAGTAGCCACAATTTTGTCGGGTCTAGCAACAGGAATTCCTCGTTGTTTTAATTCGTTAAAGGCCTGTGGGCTAGTAACTTCGTGAATTAAATGCTTGTCTATATATAAAATTTGTGGGCCGTTTTCTATGACATCAACCACATGTGCGTCCCAAACTTTATCAAATAATGTTTTTCCCATTAGGCAACTGCTATTTTTGAAATTTTATGTACTCTTTTCATGATAAAATGGATATCATCATCCTTTACTTCTTTTTGCTTGTCTGCACATTCTAAAAATGAAGCGTATGCAGTGTCCAATTGAATCTTCGTTAACTCGTAACCAATTTTCTTTGCTCTATATGCCAAAGCAGCTCTTCCGCTTCTTGCTGTTAAAACAATGGCACTTTCAGTGACACCTACTTCTTCAGGATCCATGATTTCATAAGTCTCTCTGTTCTTAATTACTCCGTCTTGATGTATTCCTGAACTATGCGCAAAGGCATTTGCCCCTACAATAGCTTTGTTGGGTTGTACAGGCATTCCCATGCTCTCTCTAACCAATATGCTTGTGTCGTATAATAATTTTGTATTTATGTCTGTTTGTAAATTTAAATACGGATGCTGCTTTAAGACCATAACCACTTCTTCTAAGGCGGTATTTCCTGCGCGCTCTCCAATTCCGTTAATCGTACATTCAATTTGACGAGCACCATTCATAACACCCGCAATAGAATTGGCAGTTGCCATTCCTAAATCATTATGACAATGACAAGATAAAATTACATTTTCGATACCCTTAACGTTTTCACGTAAATAGCTCATTTTTGCGCCATATTCTTCGGGCAAGCAATACCCAGTGGTATCTGGAATATTTAACACGGTTGCACCCGCTTTAATGACAGCTTCGCAAACTCTTGCTAAAAATTCATTGTCTGTCCTTCCTGCATCTTCAGCATAAAACTCAACGTCTTGTACAAAAGATTTTGCATAGGAAACCGCACCAATGGCACGCTCAATTACTTTATCTCTAGTAGAATTGAATTTGAATTTGATGTGAGAATCACTGGTTCCAATTCCTGTATGAATTCTGGGTAATTTAGCATATTTCAATGCCTCAGCAGCAACTTTAATATCATTTTCAACGGCTCTTGTTAATCCACAAACTGTAGCATTTTTCACCAATTTAGCTATTTCTGAAACCGAATTAAAATCACCAGGACTAGAAACCGGAAAACCTGCTTCTATCACATTTACCCCTAATAAATCTAATCGCTCAGCAATAACCAATTTTTGATTTGTATCTAATTTACATCCCGGAACTTGCTCTCCATCTCGAAGGGTAGTATCAAAAATTTGGACTTTATTATCTTGCATGACGACTGTATAGTTTTTTTATATAAATCAAATTTATATATTGGCTTTTCTTTACCAAGTTGTTTATGAATGTCTTTTACGATGTTAAACCTTTTTCGGTATGAGTTATAATAGTGATAATCAATAAGTTAAAATGAAATCTAATACATCGTCCAACAATCAAAATGATTCGCTTTTTGTACTCGTTAAGTCATTGACAAAATCTGAAAAACGGCAATTTAACTTATATGTGGGCAGATTGGATGGGAATACCGAAGCGAAGTTTCTTTCTTTATTTAAGATCTTAGATAAAATGAAAATGTATGATGAACGGGTAATTTTAAAAAGTGATATCGTAGCAAAACAGCAATTATCAAATTTAAAAGCGCATCTATACAAACAACTACTAATTAGTTTGCGATTAAATCCTGCGCATCAAAACATACGTGTTCAAATTAGAGAGCAACTAGATTTTGCTACGGTTTTATACCAAAAAGGCTTGTACAAACAAAGCTTAAAGTTATTAGACAAAGCCAAAACGATGGCATTAGATAATGACGAAAAAAATATTGCTTATGAGATTGTAGAATTAGAAAAAGTAATAGAAACACAGTACATAACTAGAAGTATTAGTACACGTGCAGATGAGCTTTCTAAACAAGCAAAAGAGCTGAGTTTGCAAAATGTAATTACAAGTAAATTGTCAAATTTATCGCTGCAATTGTATAGTGTTTTGCTAAAGATTGGCTATGTAAGAAATGACAGTGAACTGAAACAAATTAATGAATATTTTACTAAAAGATTGCCAGAATATGAATACGAATCTTTAGGATTGCGCGAAAAATTATGGTTATATAAAGCGCATTTATGGCGAAGTTTTTTAACACAAAACTTTCTGAAATCGTATAAGTATGCAAATAAATGGGTGAACTTATTTAAAGAAAATCCACGAATTATAAGCTTGCATCCAGTATTTTATTTAAAAGGGAAAAACTATTTATTAGAATCCTTATTTTTTTTAAAACATTATTCAAAATTTAAAGAAGAGCTAGATAATTTTGAACAAGAAATTCAACGAAAAAACATTCCCCTAAACAACAATACAGAGATGTTGATTTTTCAATATGTAAATGCCAATAAATTGCATTTACACTTTTTAGAAGGAACGTTTAAGGAGGGAGAGTTTTTGGTGGAAGAAATTGAACAAAAAATAGCACTCTATAACAATAGACTAGACAACCATCACATTGTGGTGTTGTATTATAAAATTGCTTGTTTGTATTTTGGAATGGGTGAGAACAAGAAATGCATTGCATATTTGTCTAAAATCATCAACCCTAAAACCGTGAAATCCGGTGAAGATTTGCAGTGTTTTGCTCGTGTATTGAACTTAATTGCACATTATGAATGTGGATTGGACTATCACTTAGAACGTCAATTTAAAGACACCTATAAGTTCTTGTTGAAAATGGAAAATTTACAGGCAGTACAAAAAGAATTTATTGTGTCTATTAAAGCATTGAGCGATGTGTACCCGCATCAAATTAAGAATGAATTTAAGAAAATTCATGCACGTTTACAGAAATTTGAAAATCATCCATACGAAAAACGAGCTTTCTTATATTTAGATATTTTGTCTTGGTTAGAGAGTAAAATAGAAAACAAAACGGTAGGAGAAATTATCAGAAGAAAAGCGAAGAAATATATTCAATAAGTATTTTTTCAAGAGGGCACTTCGAAATGAGATTTCTCATGCTTCTTATGTTGCTCTTTCGTAATGAGGCATTTTTTGTTGAATTCACTTTTTTAAAGCCAACTGAATCCTTTTTCTTGCAACATCTACTTCGAGAACCTTTACAATTATTTGTTGATTTAATTGAACAATCGCATTGATGTCTTTAACAAAAGTATCTGATAAATTAGAAACATGAATTAAGCCACTTTCTTTAATTCCGAGATCGACAAAACAACCAAAATTGGTAATGTTATTTACTATTCCAGGTAGTAATTGCCCCTCTTTTACATCGGTAATTGTTTTTAAGTTTTGATTAAAAGTAAAGACTTTTGCTTTTTTTCTTGGGTCTAACCCTGGTTTTTCTAGTTCACTAAGAATGTCTTGTAAGGTAGGCAATCCAATGGTTGAAGAACTGTAATTTTGAAGGTTGATTTTATTTAAAAGGGATTTATTTCCGATAAATTCGGATACATTGGTCTTTAAATCTTTTGCCATCTTAGCAATCAATGCATAACTTTCTGGATGTACTGCAGAATCGTCTAACGGGTTTTTGGCATTCTTTATGCGTAGAAAACCAGCAGACTGTTCAAAAGCTTTTCCGCCTAAGCGAGCAACTTTCTTTATTTCATTTCTAGAAGAAAACGACTTGTTTTCATTTCTATAGGTTACAATGTTTTCGGCTAATTTTGGACCTATTCCAGAAACATAGCTCAATAAAGATTCACTGGCAGTATTGATATTTACGCCCACAGTATTTACGCAACTTTCTACTACTGTATCTAATGCTTTCTTAAGTTTTGTTTGATCTACATCATGCTGATATTGCCCAACCCCAATTGATTTAGCCTCTATCTTTACTAATTCAGCCAATGGATCGGCCAATCTTCGTCCAATAGAAACAGCACCACGAACCGTAATGTCATAATTAGGGAATTCATCTCTAGCGATTTTTGATGCCGAATAAATAGAAGCTCCAGCTTCATTTACGACGTAGACTTCTAGCTCGTTTTTAAATTGAATTGCATTAATCAACTGTTCGGTTTCTCTAGATGCAGTTCCATTTCCAATGGCAATGGCTTCAATTTTATAAGTATCTGTTAAAGAACTTATTTTTTTAATAGCTTCGGTAAATTTATTTTGTGGTGCATGTGGATAAATGGTTTCATTATGCACCAATTCACCTTGTTTGTTTAAGCAAACTACTTTACAGCCAGATCTAAAACCAGGATCAATTGCTAAAATGCTTTTTTCGCCCAACGGTGCGCCAAGTAATAATTGCTTTAAGTTATTTGCAAAAACAGCAATCGCAGCCGTATCTGCTTTTTCTTTTGCAATGGATAACGCTTCATTTGATAAAGAAGGAAATAACAAGCGTTTAAAAGAGTCTTGAATGGCTTCTTTAAGTTGAGTTGCACATTTATTTTGAGAACGAATAATTCGGTTTTCCATTCTAGTAAGTGTGTGATCTGAATCTATTTCAATTTTTACACGAATAAACCCTGCTTCTTCTGCGCGTAAAATGGCCAATAACCTATGTGATGGAATTCTTTGTAAAGATTCGCTCCAATCAAAATACTGTTTGAATTTTTGCGCTTTTTCTTCAGTTGCTTTTGTCTTTATTACTTTGGTAGAAATAGTTGCAAAACGTTCTAATTGCGTTCGAATGTTATTTCTGATGTCTGTTCGTTCGTTAATCCATTCGGCAATAATATAACGTGCGCCTTCCAATGCTTTTTCTACACCTTTAATCTCGTTAGAGGTGTATTTTGATGCTGTAGATTCTAAATCGTTTACACGTTGGCTCATGATCATTTTAGCCAACGACTCTAAGCCATTTATGCGAGCGGTTTCTGCTTTTGTTTTACGTTTCTTCTTAAAAGGCAAATAGAGATCTTCTAAAGAGGTTAGTTCTTTAGTTGCAGCAATTTTTTGTTGGATCTCGGTTGTTAAAACGCCTTGTTCATCCAAGGATTTTAATATTGTTTTTTTACGTTTTTCAAAGGTTTCAAATACTTCTTTGTAAGTAACAATGGACCCAATTTCTACTTCATCTAGATTGCCAGTACGCTCTTTTCGATATCGTGCAATAAACGGTATAGTACAATCTTCATTAAGCAGTTCTAAGGTGTTTTGAATTGCTTTTTGTGAGAGCTGTGTTTGTTGGGTGATGTAATTTAGAAGTTGCATTTTATAAGAAGGGAATTGTATTAAAAAGTAAAAACCTCACAGGAAAACTGTGAGGTTGCTAATATAGTAAATGATATCTCTTCTTTAACTAATTTGTTCGCCGTTTTGAACCTTACCTGAAGGTTCAACAAAGGCTAGTTTTCCGTCTGGAGTATCGGTCATTAAAATCATTCCTTGACTTTCTACACCACGTAATTTTCTTGGTGCCAAATTACATAACACTGTTACTTGTTGTCCGATAATATCTTCTGGTTTAAAACTTTCAGCGATGCCAGAAACGATGGTTCTTACATCAATACCAACATCCACCTTTAATTGTAATAATTTTTTGGTTTTTGCTACTTTTTCAGCTTCGATAATAGTGCCTACGCGCATGTCTAATTTGGTGAAATCGTCAAATTCGATGGTTTCCTTTTGAGGCTCCATTGTTTTTTTAGCTTGTTCATTCGCTAATTTTGTAGCTTGTAGTTTTTCTAATTGTGCTTCAATTTCTTTGTCTTCTATCTTCGCAAATAACAATTCGCCTTTGTTAATTTGATGATTTGCCGCTATTAAAACGTCTTTTTCAGAAACAGCATTCCAAGTTAAATGCTTATCGATATTCATCATTTTTTTCAACTTTATAGAAGTAAACGGTAAAAAAGGTTCACATAAAACCGATAATGCTGCAGCAATTTGCAAAGCTACGTTCATAATTGTTTTTACACGTTCTTCATCTAATTTGATCAATTTCCAGGGCTCTTCATCGGCCAAGTACTTATTCCCTAATCGGGCCAAACCTAACAATTCTTGCGAAGCTTCTCTAAAACGATAGCGTTCAATAGATCTAGAAATGGTATTTGGAAATTCTTTTAAAGTAGCTAGGGTATCTTCGTCTACTTCAGATAAATTTCCTGCGGGTGGTACTTGTCCTCCGTAATATTTATTAGTCAATACAATTACACGATTGATAAAATTTCCGAAAATGGCTACCAATTCGTTGTTGTTTCTTGCTTGAAAATCTTTCCAAGTAAAATCGTTGTCTTTCGTTTCTGGAGCTGTTGCTGTTAGAGCATATCGCAATACATCTTGTTTTTCTGGGAAATCTTGTAGGTATTCATGCAGCCAAACGGCCCAGTTTTTAGACGTTGATAATTTATTTCCTTCTAAGTTTAAAAACTCGTTTGCAGGTACATTTTCTGGTAAAATATAATCTCCATGCGCTTTTAACATTGCAGGAAAAATGATACAGTGAAAAACAATATTGTCTTTTCCTATAAAGTGCACTAATTTCGTGTCTTCATCTTTCCAATAAGGTTTCCAATCAGTATTATTTTGAGCTGCCCATTCTTTGGTTGCTGAGATATATCCAATAGGTGCATCAAACCAAACGTATAACACTTTTCCATCTGCTCCTTCAATAGGAACGGGTATTCCCCAATCTAAATCACGGGTTACTGCCCTAGGTCTCAATCCATCATCAATCCAAGATTTTACTTGTCCTAAGACATTTGGTTTCCAATCGTTTTTATGCCCTTCTAAAATCCATTCTTTTAAAAATGCTTCGTGTTTATCTAGTGGTAAAAACCAGTGCTTGGTTTCTTTTAAGCTAGGGATATTTCCTGTGATTGAAGATTTTGGATTGATTAAATCTGTGGCATTATGCGTAGTACCACAGTTTTCACATTGGTCTCCATAACTTTCTTCATTTCCACATTTTGGACAGGTCCCAACAACAAAACGATCGGCTAAATATTGATTGGCTTCAGCATCGTATAATTGTTCTGTTACTTCTTCTATAAATTCACCATCATTATACAATTTTGTAAAGAAGTCAGAAGCAGTATCGTGATGTACTTTTGCAGATGTTCTAGAATAATTGTCAAAAGAAATTCCAAAATCAGCGAACGAAGTTTTGATAATTTCGTTGTATTTATCTACTACTTGTTGCGGCGTTATTCCTTCTTTTTTTGCTTTGATCGTAATAGGCACTCCGTGTTCATCAGAACCACAAACAAAAACTACATCTTCGCCTTTTTGACGTAAATAGCGGGTGTAAATATCTGCAGGAACATACACGCCAGCTAAATGCCCAATATGAACAGGTCCGTTAGTGTATGGTAATGCAGCAGTAATTGTATATCTTTTTGGAGTACTCATTGTATTTCTTTTGCGAATGTGAATTATCAGTTTTGGACTGATTTTTGAATGGCAAAAGTACGGAAAAGCAATGAAAACTCGTTTTTTTAAGCGGTCAAAAATAGATACATTTACAATCATTGCATTATTAGGTTGCTAGAACCAAGAAATAAGAAAGAATTTGAATACAAGAAAGAAGCAGCATATGAAAATTAGAATATTATTTTTTACACTATTATGTGTGTCAATTACAGTAAATTCCCAAGAAGTTAAGGATTCTTTGGTTGTGAAAGAATTAAAATTAAATACGCCTCCCTATTTACAAAAAGGAGACACCATTGCCATTGTTGCTCCAGCAGGAATCTTAGCCAACAGAAAAGAAGTGATTGGAAAAGCGAAAGCGTTGGCAGAAAGCTGGGGATTGCATGTTGTTTATGGTAAACACTTGTTTGAGTCTGCAGGGCATTTTTCTGCAACAGATAAAGAAAGAGCGGAAGATTTTCAACAGGCATTAGACAATCCAAATATTAAAGCTGTTTGGGCCGGACGTGGTGGATATGGCACTGTACGTATATTAGATAGATTGGATTTTACGAAGTTTAAAATGACTCCAAAATGGGTGATCGGGTATTCTGATATTACTGCCCTACATAGTCATATTCATACCTTGGGTTTTGAAACCATTCATGCAATGATGGGAACAAGTTTAGGCGAAGATCCGATTGATATTATCCAAACTGTTTCATCTTTTAAGAAAACACTTTTTGGAGAAAAATTAAGCTACAGTTTGGTTTCTGTAAAGGAAAATAGATTGGGTAATGGGAAGGGGCAAATTATTGGAGGGAATTTAGCCTTATTAGCATCCATGTTAGGCTCTAATAGTGAAATGAATGCTGATGGTAAGATTCTGTTTATTGAAGAAATAGGCGAATATAAATACAGTATTGATAGAATGTTACAGAGTTTAAAGCGTGCAGGTTTTTTTGAGAAATGTAACGGGTTAATTGTTGGAGATATTTCAAATATTAAAACGAATTCTACAAAATGGGGAAGCTCTATAGAACAATTAATTTACGATGTGGTATCTGAATATGATTTCCCAATACTGTACCAATTTCCAGCTGGACATGAGCCAGATAATAGGTCTTTAATTTTTGGAAGAACAATAGAGATGGATGTAACCAAAGAAGGTGTTTCTACCGTTGTTTTCGAATAGTGATTTTAAAACATATCGGCTAGTGTTGGAACTTTTTTAGCAATGCTAATTGCAGTCTTACCTAAGGTTTTAATATTTGTTATTAAATCTGCTTGTGAAATATTATCCTTTGAAGCCTGTTTTACAACATCAATAAGTTGGCTATAGGTATTCATATCTGTTATATCTCCTGGAGTAGCTTCTGCTATTTCACTTTTAGACAATCCCAGTAATTCATGTAATTGGTTTTTATAGGATCCAGAGAATGCTACATTAGCTTCTTCAAAAAGAGCGTCAAATCTATTTTTTGCCATTGTTAATTATTTTTTTTTGTTAGTTTTTTTATTTTATCTGTAATTTCTTTAATTTGAAGTAATGCGTTTTCACTTTTGGTGTCAATCTCTTTTCCTTTTTGAATGGCCTGTTCAACGCCTACCGATAATTGCAATAGTTTTGAGGTTACCAAGCTGTCAATTCCTTGTAATCCAATCATAGAGAGTGCTTCTTGTTGAGTTGCTTTTACCTTTCTGATAGAACTTAAATATGCGGTGATTGTTGAGTTGGCATACATGGTGTTTTGGTAGGCCTGATCAATTTTTAATAGCAGTTCTGTTTCTTGTGTTGTAATTGGATTTAATAGTTCATCCGTTTTCTTTTTTATTTGTCTATTCGCAGCGCTTAAAAAATCTTGCATGTCTGTAGTTGCTTTTTCGGTTGCAGAAACAGTGTTGTTTTGAGCGGCATCATTCAATGTTTTAAAAATCGATTCCTGACCACTTTTAAACGAGCTCAACTCTTTTTTAAGTACAAAATTTATAACATATGGAGCGTAGACACCTTTGATAAAAGTATTAATATTGTCTTTTATCTTTTGGTAGTAAATAGTTACTACATTTCTGTGTGAGGTATGTAGCACCTTTAAATCAGAACCCACTGCTTTAGAGAGCTCTATAGTTTCTTTTGGGATAGAAATACAGCTAGATATTAGAAAGGTAATAAGTAATAGTTGAATTGCTTTTTTCATGGGTAAAAATTAATTGTTTTCTATAAGTTGTTCAATAAATTCATCTAAAGAATAGCTGTCTTCATTTTTAGTTTGTGCATCTTTCAAGGCTTCTTTTCCTGCTTTTTTTAAGGCTTCAATATTTCCTCGAGAAGCATCAGCCATGTCACTAGAATATGTACGCTTGTCTTTAGGAACATCAATTCTCTTATAATTGAATTTTTCTTTTTGGTTTAGTGTGTCAAAAATATTCTTCATTTGGAAATCTACAGTGTCAATACTTCCATCCATCATAATGTTAGGAATAGAAGTTGCCCAAGGTAGAATGCCCCAAGTACCACTTTTTTTGACGGTAGGTAAATCAAATTGTCCGCCACCTGTTCCAATAGATAACACAAGCATGTCCTTTGCACTGGGAAAAGAGATGTCATCAAAATCTGTTGCTCTAGCTTCAGAATAGGCACACATGGTGGGATTGTTTGCAAAAACACCACCATCTATATTAATCATTTGTTTTTGGGTGGCTAAATTCTCAATAAATGCAGGAGGAAAATAAGTTGGTGCAGCAGAGGTAGATCGGAGTACATCTTTAACATAAAACTCTCTATCCTTATCCATTGGTTCCCTACTGCTAAAGAAAAAAGAATTTTTATTTAGCAGGTTGTACGTCGTAATTATACACGGTTTTATAAGTTCTTTTAAGTGAAGGTACTGAAACTCTTTGTGTAAGATATGTTCTAATGCCTTTGGACTGTATTGTGCGGCGTTAAATAATTGTCGCAACCCAAACCAACCAAATTTTTTAGACGCATTAAATATCTTATAGCCATCTTTTGAATAAAAATCCAAGGCTTCTGATGCCTTGTATTTTGAAATAGGATCCTCTTTAAACAAGGTTTTGCTAGGAGTAAGGTAAAAGGCACTTAAGATTCCCCCGGTACTTGTTCCGGCAATTAGGTCAAAATAATCGGCGATTCTAGCATTTGGGTTTCTAGTGATTTCAATAATTTTATGTTCTACATATTCTAAAACAGTAGCCGGAATGATTCCTCTCATTCCACCTCCATCTAAAGATAAGATTCGTACTTT
>Ga0209292_1002169_pt1 | contig 22876 bp, 20 predicted proteins | sample GOMGulsemesocosm_2_FD_184634 | JGI IMG/M metagenome (GOLD analysis project Ga0209292, IMG submission 184634) | Methane-oxidizing microbial communities from mesocosms in the Gulf of Mexico - GOM9C Gulf of Mexico (SPAdes) (version 2) | ecosystem: Environmental > Aquatic > Marine > Cold seeps... | reverse complement strand
TGAGCTCGCTAAGCAGATCTCCTGTTTAGATGATTTGAATAACATGACTCTGTTAAAACACACATTAAGACCTAATATGTGGCAACAATGGAGTGATGCCGTTGAGTTAGTACTTACTGCTGAAAAACGCCTAGGAATGGCACATTTTTATATGCTCAGCCAAGCAGCAGTAAGTGGCTTAGGTATTGCATTGATCCCGCGTTTTTTTATTGAGCAACAGTTAAAGCAGGGCAGTTTAGTGATCCCTTTTGAAGTGAACTTTATGAGTCCCTATTGTTATTATTTAATGACCGAAAAGTCGAACAACTACCCCTTCAAAACAGAGGTATTTATAAATTGGCTTATGCAACTATTCGCTCCCTATAGGGTAGATGTTTAACCTGACCAAAACATCGCATAATGTGTTTTAGCCAAGGCGAGAATATAGGTAAATATAGCTGCTGATAAAATGGTTGCCCCAAAACGAATGATGGCGATTTTCCTCGTTGAATCGCAATGGCGCCCACAATAACATAAGCAAGCAAGGCAATAAATTTTCGGGGAGCCAGCTATTCACAAAGGGGGGTTGTTGGATTGTGACCATCAGCAAAATTGCGCAAGCGAGTAATAGCGTATCGATAGGATAGAGCGAAAAACAAACAGACTAATACTAATATAAACCATTGTAATATGAATATTTTTAATCAGTAGATAATCCATGCAACTGCGCAGTTAAAAATAATGATGATAGCAATATTGAATGCAAATAAAGAAAGCGCAAAGACTCCATTTTATTTGCTTAGTATTAAACGTTAGCGTTTAAACTGTCTGTTATTACTTTTTAGGCAAACTCTTTTTCAATAGGTCGAGTAGGAATAGTTCCAATAATTTACCAGCCAAAGCAAACAGTACGTCACTAGGAAAACGTAGCCACTTTCCAATACCGTAATGAATGGCATCAGTACTCTGTTGGCATTGTCTTTGTGATGGTGTGCCTATATGGCATTGTGGTGATTGGATTTATTAGCAAACAGCACAAGTAGCTCATAAATGTTAAAAGTCATTTCAGCCTTGTTATGTTTTAAGTTAGATTAAGGCAGGGATATAAATAAGAAATCGATATGAACATATACAAAAACAAAAAAATAGTCGCGATTGGTGGTGGTCACGGCCTAGGTAGGGTCTTAGCTGCTTTGAAAGGGTTTGCGAGCAATGCGACTGGCATTGTCACTACCACTGATAATGGTGGCTCTACTGGCCGTATTCGTCACTGCCAAGGGGGCATTGCTTGGGGAGATACACGTAATTGTATTAATCAGCTGATCACTGAGCCTTCGTTAGGCTCAATTATGTTTGAATATCGATTCAAAGGGCAGGGGGAGCTAGATGGACACAACCTTGGTAACCTGATGCTTACAGCGTTAGATAACTTATCGGTAAGGCCAATGGAGGCGATTGAGCTTATTCGTAGTGTCTTGAAAGTTGATATTAACATTGTGCCAATGTCTGAACACCCATCGGATCTTATCGCATTAGCAGATGATGGAAATAGGGTTTATGGCGAAACAAGTGTTGATGATATGCAACAAGCGTTATTACAGTTGGATTTAGAGCCAATGGTACCTGCGACCCAAGAAGCTATTGTTGCTATTAATGAAGCTGACTGTATTGTGCTTGGCCCTGGTAGTTTCTTAACCAGTATTATGCCTCCACTACTATTACCTGAAATAGGTTGTGCTATTCGTGATAATAAAAAAGCGAAGTTGTTGTTTATTGAAAACTTATCACCAGAACCTGGGCCAGCTGGAAAAATGAATATAAAACAAAAGCTTGAGTGGTGTGAAAGGACATGTGGTGGTCGTTCGATTGATGTGTTAATTGGTGAAACCATGCACCCTGAATTGGATGCTCGGTTGCAGTTTTTTCAGGCTGATTTAGCCTCAGAAAACAGAGATTGGCGCCATGATAGAGATAAGCTTACCAAGGCAATCCTTGCTCAGTTTTATTAAACGAATACGTAATGAATCACGTAATTTATTCCCATCCCTGTTTTTTTCTGTAAATAGTAGAAGGACTAACATCTAATAATGCAGCCGCTTTCGGAATATTGCCATCGCAGAAATTGATGGCTTGCTCTATGGTGTTCTTTTCAACATCGGCAAGGGGTTGAATAGGGCTAACGGCATCACTTGTAATACTTGGGGTCTGTATCCCGATGCTTTCTCTGCTTACTATTTTTTGGGCACTGGTCGCTTGTATGGTATTTAAGGGCGCGGGTAGATGCGCCAACTGCACTATTTTATCATTGTGCAATACCACGATATTACGAATCACATTTTGTAGCTGACGCACGTTGCCTGGCCAATCATATTGATCCATAAATAACGATTTCACTTCGGGCGCGAAGGTTACAAATGCTTTTTGCTCCTCCTGTGCATATTCAAGTAGAAAACTTGTCGCAATCTCAATGATATCACTGTCTCGCTCACGTAAAGCGGGCAATTGTAAGGGTAATACGTGTAGTCGATAATAGAGATCCTCACGGAATTTTCCATTTTTAACATCTTCAAGTGGATCTCGATTCGTTGCACAAATAAAACGTATATCTACGCTTTCAAGTTTATTGCTACCGACTTTTTTAAAGGTACCCGTTTGTATAAAGCGTAATAATTTGGTTTGCAGATCCAAGTCCATTTCACAGATTTCATCTAAAAACAGGCTACCTCCATTGGCTTGTGAAGCGGCCCCTTGTCGATCAGCGACAGCACCTGTAAAAGATCCCTTCACATGTCCAAATATCTCACTTTCCATCAGGTCGTGTGGAATGGCACCACAATTAAGTGCGACAAATGTTTTGCTTGCGCGTGGCCCTTGGTCATGAATCGCTTCTGCACATACCTCTTTACCGGTACCACTTTCACCGGTAATAAAGACAGTTGCTTTGCTCGGGGCCGCTGCATCGATAATACGATATACCGCCTGCATCGGTAAACTTGAACCAATAAAACCATGGTAATTTTTGCGTTCAAAAGTACTTTCATAAGTATTAAGGATATTTTGCAAACGGGCGCGCTCAAGCAAATTTTTAACTGATGTTTTTAACCTGTTTGCTGAGACTGGTTTTTCAAGGAAGTCATCGGCGCCACTGCGCATCATATCAACGGCAACATCCACAGAGCTGTGTGCGGTAATAACAATAACAAAACAATCAAACTTTTCTTTTTTCATCCAGTTAAGAATGCTTAAACCATCCATGTCGGGCAGTTTATAATCCAGTAAAATCAAGTCTGGAGGGGTGGTTTTAATAAATGTTTGCAGTTCGGCCCCTGTTGTTACAACGGACAGGTCTAAGTGACTATTTTTTAAGTATTGCTCATACAATCTTGCTTGTGGTGCGGAGTCTTCCACAATTAACACATTTGGATTACTGGTCATTTATGGTTTCCTATCGTTACTCGGTAGAAGTTAATCTAAAAGCCTTTATTAGCTCTAATTGCTAACAGTTCAAAAGATGTTTCTGCAATGTTAAGTATATCCTGTGCATATTTGAGTGCTTCTTGCTGCTGGTTATCTCGACATAATAATTCAATTTTTCTAGATAACTTATAAAGCTTAGCATTACCGTGCGCAACAGCGCTGCTACCCACGGTATGAGTTTCAAATTCTAAGCTAGCAAAGTCCTGTTTTGTGATCGCGGTTTTAATTCGCTCTAATCGTTGCTGGCTATCTTCGATATATAACAAAATTAATTCTGGCACTATCTCAGCATCGGTATCCTCAACTAGTTGTAACAAAACGCTTTCATCAACATATAATTCATCACTTTCCATTGTTACCTCATCGCGAATTGAGTCGGGTGCTTGAATGTTGCTGCTTTGTGTCCATCGTGAAATGCAGTTTAATGTTGCTATTCGATTAATGGGTTTGCTCAGGTAATCATTCATTCCAGCTTCAAGGAAGCGTGCTTTATCACCACTTAAAGTGTGAGCTGTGAGTGCAATTATCGGAATTTCTGCGCAAGGCATAGAGAGCTTACGAATCTCTTTAGTGGCGGTCATACCATCCATCTCTGGCATTGATATATCCATTAATACAATATCGTAAGATGACGTTTGAACTGCTTGTAACGCTTCAGCGCCATTATTGACCACCTCTACGTTGAGCTGAGAGGCTTCGAGAATACTTTTGATTACCATTTGGTTTGCTAAGTTATCTTCTGCTAATAAGATACGTGTATTTTTATTGGGGGCTTGTATTAGTTCATTGTTACGGCTTTGCTTAACATTGTTTTCATCAGAGCTTTCTAGTTCGATAGTGAATTCAAAGATGCTACCTTTACCGAGTTGGCTATGTACTTCAATATTACCGTTCATCAATGTGACAAGGCGCTTACAGATGGCTAAACCAAGACCCGTGCCTTCATATTTTCTAGAATGGGTTTGATCAACCATAGTAAACTCATCAAATAGTGCAATTTGATTGTTTTCATGGATACCGATACCTGTATCAGAGACTTGAAAACGTAATACTAACAGGCCACTATGGTTGGAATCTAGTGTTGCAATAAGTGTGACACTGCCTTTTTCTGTGAATTTAATGGCATTATTAATAAGGTTGATAAGAATCTGTTGAATGCGTTCAGAATCTCCTTTTACAAACTGGGGAAGGTCGGCTGACTTTTGCAGAGACAAGTGTAATGTTTTTCTCTCCGCTAAATTATTAAGCAGTGTGATGCAATTTGTTAGCATGTGATACAGGTCGAACTCAGTTAATTGCAGTACATGTTCATCGATATCCATCTTAGTGAAATCAAGGATATCGTTGATGATCGTCATCAATAGTTCGCCAGAATCGCGTGCGGTTGAGATGAGGTTTATCTGTTTCTCGGTTAAATCGGTGTCCTTAAGCAGTTCTAAAATACCTAAAACTGCATTCATAGGGGTGCGAATTTCATGACTCATTGAAGCAAGGAAGTGGCTTTTAGATTCGTTACTTGCCTCTGCTTCTTGGCGTGCTTGCCGTAAGTGCTCTTCATTATTTTTCTGCTCGGTAATATCCATAAAATGAGCAATATAGTGGGTAAGGGTGCCATCTGTATCTTTCACGGAAGAGATATTTAAGTACTCAGGAAATATCTCACCATTTTTACGTTTGTTGTAAATTTCTCCACTCCATTTGCCATGTGCAATGAGTGTTGCCCACATGCTTTTGAAATAATTAGATGAGTGGCGTCCTGATGCTAGAATCCTAGGATTTTTTCCTATTACATCTTGGTTGTCATAACCGGTAATATCGGTAAATGACTGATTAATTCTAAGAATACTGCCTTGTGCTGTGCTGATAAACATCGCTTCGCTAGATTCGAAGGTTTGTGCTGCTAAGCGTAGTTCTGCTTCTGCTTTGAGTCGCGGACTTATATCTCGAATAAAGGCAGTAAACTGAGTGCCTTTTTCAGTTTCAATGGGGGATATATTAATCTCAATAGGGAAAACATAACCTGATTTATGCAATGCGGTTAGTTCTAAACGTTGATTCATCACCAGATCTTTTTTAGTGATCAGGAACCTTTTGATGCCTTTAATATGTTCGTTACGTTTATTATCTGGAGTAATAAAGTCAGCTAAATTTTTACCCTCTATCTCATTATAGGTCCAACCAAAGGTATGCTCTGCAACTTTGTTGTAATCAACAACATTACCCTCTTTATCAATGGTAATAAGCGCATCTAATGATGCCGTTAAGATAGCATGGTTTTTGGCTTGGTTTTGCTGCGCGATTGCGCTCATTTTTTGCTCTACTTCAATACTCTTGGATAGCTTTTTATAGTTATTGGCCAGTGTTGAAGACATCTGGTTAAAGGCATGTGCTACATCGGCTATCTCATCTTTGCCTGCCACATCAATCTGATGACCAGGTCCGGCTCTAGCAATCTCTTCCGATGCTTCTCGTAGTTGTAATAATCGCCTCGTTAAATAGGTACCCAGTATGAAAGAGAAGATAGCAACTAAGGTGACCTCAATGCTGGCAATGATAACCGCCCAATGTTGTGCTTCTGAAAGTGTTTGTTCAATGGGCGCTGTAGATAAACCTATTTCAATTTTTCCATATACAACACCGCCTTCGGTAATATTGACACTGACGTCAAAGATACCATCGGATACATCAGAAAGTTTGTCATCAGGTGCGTGTAAACGGTTTAGAAATTCAGGCTCACCCGCTTCTGCAAAGACAAAATCATTATTACTAATACGTGTATAGGTAATGCCGGGCAAGGTCATAACATCTTCTGTAAAGCTTTCAAGGGTTGCTAAATCAGTAGAAAGAACGGCATCTTTAACTGCTTTACTGAGCAATATTGAAGTTGATTCTGCGCGTTGTTTTAGTTGCAATTCGTTAGAGGCACTTAAAAATTTCATGCCACTTAAAATAAGTAGAACCAGTACAACAATTTCTATAAAAGCAATGCTCAGTATTGTTTTTAAACGAAAACTCATTCAGTTATCTTAATTTTTATATTTAGTTCTCGGATATCATCCCAGTCACTATTGTTAGCACTTTCAAAACCTTTTATTTTGATACTGTTTAATAATGCTTTCCCTGATTCAGTTTGATCCATCTGCGTTAATGCCATTTGAATTTTGTTAGCTTGCTCAGGCGTTACTCTTGGATGAGTCGCAATGGCATGTGGTGTGTAACCTTTAGTCGTCCATAGCACTCTCAATTTATCTTTAATCTCGGGAGCAACATTGTTAAATGTTCTTAATACACCACCACCAGCTGGGTAAATACCTTTAGCCACTGTACGGTAAACCGAGTCATGTGAAGAGACATATTTAGGGGTGAACTCAGCTGGCGCTTTGCTAAGGTCTGACTGTGTTAATATCGTTGCTGCAAAAGCTGCTGGCGCAGGAAAAGCCAGTGTTTTGTTATCTAATTCAGCAAGGCTGCTAATAGGGCTGTCTTTAGCCACCACAATGATGCCCTTAATGCGTTTATCACGTGCTTTGGCAAGTGCTTGATAACCATTAGACTGATGAAATACAACATAATGGTAGGGGTTCATATATGCAATATCATATTCACCTGCCGCTAATCGTTTTTCAAATGTTGGAATATCGGGTGCAGTGGCAAACTTGATCTTTACACCGCTTTTCAAGCTTATCTCTTCAAAGATAGGGGTCCATAACTTTGCTAATTTACTGGCAGATTGTTGTGGAACAAGGGCAAAGGTTAGCGATTTCTCAGCCAGTGTGAAAGGGGCATTCAATAATAAAAGAAAGCAAAATAGTAATTTTTTCATAATCAATTCCTCGGTATTTGTTTCTCAAAATAGTTACTTCATTAAACTGTGTGATTTTTCGGCTAATTTTTTAAGGTCAAAAGGTTTGACGATATATCCCTCTGCACCAATTTTGAATGCATCTTCAATGTTGCCAATTTTATTATGTCCGGTCAGCATTAATACCGGAATAGCTTTGGTTTTTGATGACTTTTTAAGGGTTTCTAGTACATCTATTCCTTGAATATCAGGTAATGTCCAGTCGAGAATAATTAAGTTTGGTGTCAATTTAACAGCGGCTGCCAAACCTTCTGTCGCGTTATCCACCACCACTGTTTCTATGCCTTTATATCTTTTAAAATGCACAGAGACTCGACGTAACAGAGTGCGATCATCATCGATGATGAGTATTTTTTTTACTGTATTCCAAAATAGCATAGTTGCTCCTTTATCATTCGTAAACTATTGATATCTATTATTCTATCGGTTCAAGTAACAGTAACAGAGTATCGTCGTTGGGTTGTGCTGCTGTCATTTTATCGAATAGCTTCATTACCTGCTGTAAGGCTTGATCAATAGGCATATTGAGTGTAGCTGACAATGATTCAGTTATTTGTACCTGTAGCGCATTTCGGGCTTCATTATTATCCCCTGATTCAAATAATCCATCGGTAAATAGGGCAATACGTTGCCCTGGTTTAATGGTTAATTCATTGGTCTCATAGTGGCTGTCTTTCACTAACCCCGGTAAAATACCCGATGTATCGAGTCTTTTAACACTGTCTTCAGATAGCAATAGTGGGGCTGGGTGACCTGCACTGGCGATACTTATTTTGCCTGCTTGGCAGAGTTGCACTGAGCAGCAAGTTAAGGTGACCTGTGATAATAGTTTATCGGATATCGCACTGTTAGAGAGTTGCTCTAACATGTAAGCGGGGCCTTGTTGTGGATGCATCGATTGTATTAATCCATGCAAGTAACCACCATAGGCATGTGAGAAAAATTTTGCGCTATCATCGTGGCCCATAATGTCGGTTAACAGTAATTGAGTCATATTTTCAAATTGATGATGCAATAGTAAGTCACCGCCACCAGAGCCTGTATCGCGACATGCAACTTGCATTCTCCAGCCATGGCTTGTCGTTGGGATATTAGGCTTTAAGGAGTTACTAATTTGTTTGTCGATACGTGTGGTTAAGCGGTGATATACTTGGCTTGAGCGACCGAGAATGCGTTGTATCACTTTCATCAATTGTGGTTTATTAACCGGCTTGATTAAGTAATCATCAATGCCCAGTTCAGCTGCTTGCTCTTGTACTAACTCATCATCTTGGCCGGTGAGAAAAACAAACGGAATTATCTCGCTACCATTTTGTTGATTGATTTTTTTACGCAACGACAAACCATTCATTTGTGGCATTCTTATGTCTGAAAGTACTAAATCGATATGATGTGCATTTAACTTTTCAAGTGCTTGGTAACCATTCTCTGCACAAATGACATGGTACTTTTTTGAAAGATAGGCGCTGTATATTAAACGCAGGCTTTTATTATCTTCAACAATCAGAATAGTTTGTTTTTGCTGCACTTTAGGGCATGCCCAAAACAGTTGCAATTGGTTTTGTTGAGCCTGATTAAGTTGGGATTGGTTGTGATAGCTGATTTTATCACTTTGTGCATGTAATAGGGCAATGCCTCGGCCACTCTCAATACCGCTGAACTCAGTGAGTAGGTTATCTTCGAGGTGCAGAGTGGGATCCCAAGGGGTACTATCATCAACAATATTAAGATACCAACCGTCACTCTCACGGTTAAAATGAAATCCAACTTGAGAGGGGTGTGCATGTTCAATTAAATTTGTTACCGCTTCAGACAGACATAATAAGATACGTTGCGTTATCGCATTAGGAACATGATCTTGGATTGTTGTTTGTAAAGCTCGACGAAATAATCGGGGTAAATTATCTGAAACTGGTTGATGCATCTCTAACATTAAATTATTCATAATTTACACTTCCAGCGTTAATAAGCGGCTTCTATTGATCATGTTTTTCAAAGGGTGGCTTAACCAAGTAAAAAGAGGCTCCATTCGTCTTACTTCACGTAACAATTCATCCCTTAATGTGGGGTTGTCGCGATCATTTATCACACTTCCAAATAACACTGCCTTAGCGTTATCCAATTTGCTCAGTGCTGTATTGATAGAGGCTTCAGTTGTTTGTCCGGCAAGTACCGTTAGTAGAGCGCCATCACAGGCCGCGGCTACTCGCTCGCCAGGGATATTTTGTGCATTGATGCGGTTTAGTGGTGAGGTATCTATAATCACCGTGTCATAAAACTTAAGCCACTCATTGATACACTGTTCAATCACACCCGGCTGGCGTAGTTTCATAATGTGTTCACGTTTGGTTGGTGCAATGATACCGTTAACCGCAACCATTACCTGATCACTACATACTAGTTGTGGGGGAGATAATATATTGGTGGTAACCAGCTGTTTGTTATTAGTTAATGGTATTGATTCAATATCAAGCAAACTTTTCAACGCTGGGCGATATAGATTTAGGTCTACCAGTAACGTTGAGTGACCTGCCAGCAAGTTACGTTGTGCTAGTGCAAAAGCAATACTGGTGACACCTTCACCCGCTTCTGCGGAGCAAATCGCGATTGATACATGTGGATCGCTCAACAGTTGCGTGTAGATTTGTTCAATTTCCATATTTTGATAGGGTATATTCACAATATTGCTCCTCAAATTTTAAAGGGGTTACGCTTTAGTTGATCACTTATAACAATCCGATTAGTGCGCCTAGTGCGACAATTTGCACCACATCTGTTAACCCTCTGCGGAATTTCTCAAAACCACTTTCACGGCGAAAGGGGATATAAACGGTGTCACCGGCTCTTAAAACAGGCAGCTCAGAAAAAGCAGCTGTACTGGTAAACTTAGTAAGGTCAAAGCTACGTGCTTGGTCGCGACAGCAAGACAAATTAACCACGGTGATATTTTCGATATATGCTTGCTCTTTAGTGCCGCCAGATTCAGCGAGTAGATCTAACAGTGTCATGGTGTCATCAAAACGGTAGCGACCCGGGTTATTCACCGCGCCAATGACACGTACCGTGCTCTCTTTAGATTTATCAAGCCAGATACGATCTTTCTCTGGGATGTAGATAGTATCGCCCGTTTTTACCTGTGGTAACAGGTGGTCATCACCGGTTTCAAAGTACAGCGCAAGGTCTAGTTTGCTCACTCCTTTGCGCATATCATCGCGGTGATTAATACGGATGTTACGAAGATCTGCTTTATCAGTTGGGCCATCAGCGGCGGATAAAATATCTAAAAAGTTCATTTCATCGGTAAACATGTAACGACCTGGTGCACCTACTTGGCCAAAGATATAGATAGATTTTTCAGCCGACTGACGTACCCATTGTGATTTGTTGTCACTTGGATCCTGTGGAAGTTGCTGCAACATGATAGTGCTGCCCGCTTTAATCACTGGTAACTGCTGATCACTTTGCCCCTCTTTCAAGAAAGCATTTAAATTGAAGTTATAGGTTTTTGTGTGGCCGTTGCCCTGAGGTACCACTATCTCAATGTTAGCGGTATCAGCTTCTGGTGTTGGCCCGCCAACATGTGCTAATAAATCCAGTAGTGACATCTCATCTGACCATTCAATACGGCCTGGGTGGACCACCGAACCGAGTACACGTACAGCGCGGTTTGGGGTTACTTTCAACCATGATTTCTCATTCATGTCGGTTTTTTCTGGTACAAAAATCGCGTCACCCGGTGAAATAGCAGGAATATGAGAAAGTCGACCCTCTGTGTAAGCGTTTAAATCGAATGAAACAATACTGCTATCTGCTTTAATAATTCTAATTTGGCGGGATTCAGCAAAACGAGTTGGACCACCCGCATTGGCTAAAATATCCATAAATGTTGCACCTTTAGTACTCTCATAGGCACCCGGTTTAGCAACTTCACCCATTACATAAACCATGTTTGCACCACTTTTTATCTGCTCTTCCTGTTTAGGAACAAAAATGGTTGCACCAGCTTGGATATTTGGTAAATATTTTTGATTACCACTATCAAGGTATAGTTTTAGGTTAAACAACTCAGGTTTGCCTTCGGTGATCACGCGAATTTTTTCAACACCTGCGTAACGGGTTACCCCACCAGATCCCATTAATAGATCAACAATATCCATCGACTCTTTATAGGCAAAGCTACCCGGATGATTGACTTCTCCAAACACTTTAATTGCTGTACGGCTATTTTCAGAGTCCCCGGCATTGGTTGCATCCTTAGGGCTATATTCAACTTCTATGTTACCGGTCATAGGAGACGCAGGAATAAACAGTGCATCCATTGATTTAAGTGTTGGTAGTAGGCTTTGGTCACCACTGTCTAAGTATTTTTTATAGTTAAAGATAGTGGTCTCTTCACCACGTAATAATTGTAACCTGTCTAGTTGAGCACCTGCACGTAGACCACCAGCCGCATAGATTGCCAATTGAATAGAGGCATCGGACTGTAGGGTAAACTCACCCGGCTCTATCACGTAACCTCGTACGCTAATGATAAGCTGCTTTTTAAGTAGGTAGATGTTGAGGTTTTTAATATCAACATAAACGGTTTTGAATTTATCACCCACCAAGGTGGTTAATGCTTCAATTGTTAAACCTCCCACCTGCATTGCACCCACTTCAGGAAGAATAATACGACCCTGTCTATCTACTTGAAACGGTGTTTGTAGTGCCTCTTCACCGGGTAATGAAATCTGCAACAGATCCCCATTTTGTATTTTGTATTGTAATGAGTCTGCGATTAATGGTGCACATAGCACGGCCAATAACAGCATGAAAATGTAACGTTTCAAGTTTAAAATATTCATTTTGGCATCGCCTCTAATGAAGAGCTAGTATCAATAATTTCGACAGTGACACGTCGGTTTACTAAGCGTATTTGTGGTTGATCACTATCAAACTCTTTGTCATCAAACATCGGATCTGCTTCTCCGCTGCCACTCACCTCAATATTATTAGGGTTAAGGCCAAATATTTGCAGGTAGCGTTCCACTTGTGAGGCACGCTCTAACGATAAAACAAGGTTGCTGGCTGGGCTGCCTTTTGAGTCACTGTGGCCGGTGAGTTTTAAATGAACTTGAGGGTGGATACGTAATAGTTGTGTTGCTTCAGATAACTGCCCAATATAGCGAGGGTTTAGCTCAGTAGAATTAAATACAAATTGATTATTATTGTTTAATAAAGCGTATAAATGTTGCATTTGCAAAGTGGTTAATGGGGCAATAGGCTCTTTTTCTGGCTCATTATTCGCCATATTACCTGAAATATTACCGTTATAACTTTGTGATGGAAGGCAGCTATCTTGCAACTGTACATAATTAAGTCGACGCTCTAAACGCGTCAGTTGATCACGTTGAATAATCAAATCATTGGCTGCATCTGCCGCTAACCCCCCCTGTAATTCGCGTGCAATTCTTGCTTTGCGAATTTTTGCCGTTTTAACGCTAGCAGGAAAGCAGATATTTGCGCCAGCGGCTAACAGTGCATCTAAGTGGCGGTGAGAGAGTTGTTGTTCAAAATAGAGTGCGTTCTCCAAACCAATCGGGTGACTTTGTGACTGACTGTCTTGATAACTTAAGTCATGCTCAGCCAAGCCACCTTTACCTGGTGCGCTACTAGAGCAGCCGGCTGTCATTAACAAAATGCAGAGGCATAAGCTGCTAACTAATGTGCGCATGATAACCCCTCCTCATTCGCCTGCGCTTCTGGTACACACTGCAAATTAATTGCAGAATCCATACGTAACAGTTGCATTAACTCCTTAGGTTGACCTTGTACGCCAATGATCTGCATTGAACGGTTTTGCTCTTTTAGACGTTTAAAGAGAAATACGATGGCACCAATACCCGATGAATCAATAAAACTCACTAAGTTGATATCGATAATAATATGGGGTTGTTGTAACAAAGTGATCTGCTCTAAATCAGGACGAATTTTACTGCAACCTTGGGCATCCATCTCACCGCTTAACTTAATAATAAGGTTGTTGTTAGCTGTATCAAACTGTTCAATATTCATAATGTCATCCTACTCTGATTGAAGATAACTAAGATATTGCAGGGGTTGTGCCAATAATTAATGTTGTTACTTTACAATGGGTTATGGTTTTTGGTGGAGGTTATGATGCTGTTTTAGTAGACCTTTTTTGCATTTTGCAAATCCTTTTGCAAGTGTAACGAGTTAACTGCCTATAGAAACTGAGTTCTGTTTATATCGGTTTATTGTCATTGCTACAGGATCGAGCAGTGACTGCAAGTTAAATAACTAACTCAGTAATTAACAATAGGTGATCAGAACCACTGACGGCTTTGGCATGTTTCTTTATTACCTGAAAAGAGTGGCTTACTAGGTTATGGTCGATATACACACTGGTGAGCATTGAAAGCACGGGGTTAGCACTTAAAGACCAGCTAGCAATATAACCAAAACCCTTTGCGCTACTTTTCAGGCGACTTGTTTGTTGTAATTGCCGAAATGAGCTTGACCAAGGTGAACAATTAAAATCACCAATAACAATTTGATTGCTGAATGGAGACATGACGACTTTTTCTGCAATTGTTGCCAATGTTTGGTTTCTTAACTGCCATAATTTTTTGGTCCTTGGTGATCCTGGGTGCAGTGAGTAAATTTGCAAGGGTTTGGCGTCTGGCATCTGTATGATCGCTTCTAGAATTTGGCCACTTTTGTAACCAAGATCGTGCACCTGCTTTTCTGCAATTGGCCACCTTGAGAAAATTGCCATGCCAGAGGGCGTCGCTTCTGTTGGACTCAAACCAAAAGTGTAGGGAAAGTAGTGGGCGAGCTTCTCCATGCTCTCATGTTGTGTGTCGGAGGCCTCTTGTATGACCAATAGGTCAAAACGACTATCGGTTAAAATAGGCAGTAATTGCTTTAGTTTCGTATTGTCATAACTGATATTTAATTGTGCGATAGTCAGGTAATGATTATCAGGGGTTATTGGCGCCTTTGCTGGTGGTGATAAATACAGTGGCATTAAGTTATGCATGATAATAGTGGCATACAACAATAGGCTATAAGCGCTGAATTTTTTTATGTAAAGCACGTTTATTAATACCAATAATAATGCGAGAAACGACCACTGCAGTTGCAGGTTAACTAAGTTATCTAACCACCATAATGGTATATTTGTTGTTACTGCGGGTAGTAGCAGTAACATAAAGGTGATGATATTTAGCATCATAAAAATGATATTTAAATATCGCTTAGCAGGCAATTTTAGTAATTTTCTCATCACATTTACCCATTACATTTAAGCACGGTTAATACGGTGTGAATCAAAATGGATAGATCTGTTTTTATCCACGTTGATGGTTTACTGATTGAAAGTGAGTAGGCGTGGTCAAAAGCCAATTTTTGGTCAATGTCATTCACGCTACTGAGGTAACTTTGATTGGTTTGTGCAAGCCCAGTTAATCCTGGTAAGACTTGGTAAGTTCTTTCGCTGAAAAATGGCATCTTTTTATCGATTGCACAAGTGAGCTCTGGTCTTTCTGGTCTTGGCCCAATCAGTGACATCTGACCTAGCAGAATGTTAATAAACTGTGGTGTCTCATCTAATCTTGTTTTACGTAAAAAACGGCCCACTCGAGTAATGCGGGGATCCGCTTTTTCAGCTAACAATGCAATGCCATCCTTTTCTGCATCGGTGCCCATGGTTCTAAATTTAATAATGTTAAATACACGTTTATTGCCCTGCTCTGATTTGCCTAAGCGTTGCTGAAGGTAAAAAATAGGTCCTTGGCTATCGAGTTTGATGGCAATCGAAATCAAAGGCAGTACGGGTAGTAACAGTAACATCGCCGTGATTGAAAAAAGCACATCAAACAGGCGTTTACCATGTTTAACAACGGGATGAATATAATCACACTGACTGATTGTTGACTGTTGATTCGACGTGCCCGTTGCAGGCTGCGAATTTCTAGAAGAAGTGCTTCTAAAGCTCTGGTTGAATGACTGAGTAATTAGTTTCATGGTGGTATCCTTAATTAGTTTTAATTAGTTTTTGACCAGTGACCTTTATCTAAACGTAAAATGTAACGCAGTGTGCCAATCAGACCTGCAAAATGTCCTGCCACCAGGTATGCAAGTAACTTACTGACTTTATTGCTTTGTTTGGGTTGAAAGTAAAGCTGCCATGCAGCCAGTGCGTAGGCTGTTATTTGTAAAATGACTAAGAATAAAAACAATGGGTAGTTAGGCGCTAAAAATAAACTGCCTAGTAGTGCAAATAGCATTAAAAAGGGCATTAAAACACGCAGTGCTTTGCCCGAGATAAAGGAGAAAGCAACGCCTTTATAACGTGGTAATAACAATGCTTTTAAACGAACAAGTTGTTGGAAATTACCCGCTGCAATACGGCGGCGACGTTGTTGGTCTTGCTGATCATCTGCTGTTTCTAACTCTAATGCGTTGATAGCATCTTCATACTCAGCACGGTAACCTGCGATCACTATTTTCATTGGTAAAATGAAATCATCATTAATAGTATCGGCAGCCAGTGGCTCAAACAGCTCACTACGGAAAATATACAGTGCGCCATGTGCACCAAGGGTTGAGCCAAGTGCAGCTTCACTTTGTTTGATTTGGCTTTGGTAATCCCAGTAGGCTTGCTCACCTTCAGAGCCTGCTGTGATAAGGCGGTAGTGGCTATTGAGCACACCAATTTGAGGGTCTTTAAAGCGCTCCGCTGCAATTAACAGCGCATCAATCGAAATCAGTGCTGACGTATCAGTTAAGGCCACTAAATCACATTCAATATTAGCGAGCAGTTCATTTAATAGCGCGACCTTGCCACGGTTGTGTTTAAAATTGATGATATTAAGGTTCAGGTGTGCACACTCTGGCTCTTGTGCTGTTTTTGTAGCGAATTCAAAAGTTTGATCACTGCAACCATCACAGCCAATAATTACCTGTAGGCGATTCGTTGGGTAATCTAAGGCTGCCAGGTTACGAATTTTTTCAGCAATCCATTGTGCTTCATTGTATGCGGGGATCACGATCGCAATGCGAGGCAAGCTTTCATCTAATTTAGAAGCGGTATAAAAGCGCTGCCCTGAATGTGACGTATCTTGTTGCTGATGCTTACTCAGTAATTTAAGCAGTAGTGGGTAACCTAGATGATGATAAATTACCAAACATCCACTTAATAACGTGATAGTGCTTAATAAAATATCACTGTTTATATTATTCATAACATGCTCCTAAACCCACTGTTGTTTTGCGTAAATTGGCATAGGATGCAGCCATCTTTTTCACATCACCTTGCTGTTGAACAAAAACACGAGGTTGGCAATTAATTGGGGTGTTTAACATCAGGATGAGTTTATTAGCCATCAGTATTGGGTTATTAGCCACTACACATTTTCCACTTTCAGGGCACAGCGTCTCTTTGCTTGCGCCCACATCGGTGACGAGTGTTTTGATATTACAGGCTTGTGCTTCAAGTGGTGAAAGCGGTAAACCTTCATTTAAAGAGGGCAGGCAAAATAGGTCTAATGCTTGATAGAAAGTAGGCATTTGCTCGATATGACCAAGAAAATGCACACGTTTTGAAAGATTAAGTTGTTTAACCAACTCGCGTAATGATTGTTCTGTACTACCACTTCCTGCAAAAGCAATATGAACACCCTCTGCTAACGAAGTTAATGCATGAATCAGTACACTTTGTCCTTTTACTCTTTCCATACGACCACTACAACCAATGATCTTTACGTCTGTAGGTAGCTTTAAGGCTTCTCTCGCACTAAGTTGGTGGCCTGGTTTAAAGTAGTCACTATTGATGCCGTTGCGGATAACAGTGATTTTGTTATTACATTGCAACTTGCTTTGCATATTATCGGCAACGGTTTGTGCGTCTGCTACTAAGGTTGGTGTGAGCAACTTGATAGCGACGCGTTGAATAAAACAACGTTTTTTATTGCTAAGGTGCCAAGCGTCATGTTCAGTGTGTGTTAAGTGTTTAATCGCGCATAAACGAGCGGCTAACCCGGCATATAAAAGAGGGCCAATATGATGGGTGTGGATTGCATTGGCCGCAGAATGGTTAAAAATATCCATCAGTTTTTTAACCAATGAAGGTGTTAAACCAGGCTGCTTATCAAGAAAAATTATATGGTCACGGTAAGCTGCTAATTTTGGCCAATGTTTAATTGCTGATTGCAGATCCCCTTCAAGACTCACAATAATGGTTCTCTCATCTTCTTGAGAAAAGTCTAATAAATCTAATGCGATAATCTCAATGCCACCAGGGCGAAGGTGTTGTACAACTTGAATGATAGTGTTCATATTGCATCTCCTTGAAGTGTGCCTTTTGTTGAGCCTGATTTACGGTTAATTGAAAAGTCGGTTGGTAAATAGTTGTTGCTTGAATCTTGGTTGATATAAGGGATACGACTTACTACATCAACGCTTGTTAATACTTGTAACTGCTCACGTGTACGTATTGTGGTGTCGCTCATCTCTATAATAATTGCCAAACCACAGCCTAAAAAAATACCGCCAACCACACCGCAGATGACAAAAATAGCTACCGGAATATTGGTTGATGAGGTTGGGGTAAAAGGGCGGTCAATTACTTTGACACGTTTATCTTGCTCAAAAACACCAAGTGATTCGGTAATGCCTGCTTTTTCGAAACGTAATAACATGTCATCGTAAAGGTCACGTTTGATAGTCACTTCACGCTCTAGTTTTGAGAGCAAGCTGGCATTGGCTCCATAACCAGACATTTGCTCTTCAAGCTGGTTAATCATCACTTTCAGGCTTTTAACCTCTTCGAATAATCCATCAACTTTGCCACTGGTTAATTGCATATTTTCAAGTTGAGAGATAAGCAGTGGTTGCTTGCTAGGATCATTGTTCATCTGGTAGTTATTACCAATTGCCCATAGCTTTTCAATGCTTAAGTTTTCATCGGCACTGTCATTGGCACGGGCAAGCTGTTTTTGTCTCTCTTGCTCAAGGCTGTTAAGTTTTTTAAGGGCGGAGACCACTTTACTGTGCTGCTCGGTGTAACGTGAACGTAATAGGGCAAGTTCACTTTGCAGTCGCACTATTTTTTGTTCAATTAAACCTAATACAGGGTTGGTTTTTGAAAGCAGTTGGTTGATGCCACCTAAATTTCGTGTTGCACCATCAAGTTCAGCCTGACGCTCAGCAAGGCGCTGTTTCATTTTTCCAAGTCGTGCAATATTAGTGATATATAACTCAGGCAATTCAGCTGCATGACTCTCTTTAAATTCGGCCATTGCAAGCTCTGCTTTGTCTAATTCAAGTTGACGATTACGCAGATGGTCTGCCAAAAAACGGCTTGAATCACTCATTGATGAGCGCTCTGGTGCTAATACCTGCTCAATAAATTGACTGCTGACCGATTGCAACATCTCTTTCATACCCACTGGATTACTTGACTTGTAATCAATACGAATGAGATCTTTACCTAACATCACAATGGTTAAGTCACTAGACAGTTGGTTAATAATGTGATCATGTTGTTGCGGTAATGTTTGCTCATTCACTAAGCCTCGCTCCAGTGCAACGGCACTTAATATGTGGCGACTGTGTAATAGAATTTTTAATGAATTGATACGCTCTTTAAGCATTGATGAAACGGCTAAATCTTCTAAGAATGGGTTTAGCTTTGCCGTCTCTTGAATGAGCATACTGGTATGTGAAGCGTAATTTTTAGGGGTGATGCTACTGATCATGACCGCGATCATCGGTAAGATAATAATCGGGATCATTATTGTATAACGGCGGCGCCATGCTCCAGCAAGTATGAAGTAGAAGCGAAAATTCAACCCACTGGTGGTATTCATAATAATTCTAACCAGTTAGAAACTTGCTGTGCACGTGAATACCAACTTTTTGTGACCACTTTGTTACGCAGTGCCACAGGAAAGTGTGTTAGGTTTTGTAACTGTTCACTTGCAGTTAATGCTTCCACCATTGCATCACTACTATCGGCAATTTGCACTAAACCACGGTAGGGTTTAATTGCTGCAAAGCTGGTGCAAATAATTGGGCTTCCAGCCGCAAGGTACTCTTTTAGTTTTAATGGGTTGCAAGCTTGAATTTGTGCGTTATCTACAAAAGGTAATAATGACGCTGTCCAATGTTGGCTATACGATGGTAATAGATGATGTGGGCGCTCACCAAAAAATGTTACGTTATCTAAGGCTGTAAGCATTGAAACATCCACCACGGCTTTGCCGATGAATACAAAGTGCCAATGTGGCATTTTTACGATGGTTTTTTGTAATAATTCAATATCTAACCAAGCCGAAATACTGCCATAAAACCCGGCAATTGGTTTGCCATCGCTAGGTAAATCTGATGCGCGTTTTGTCACTGTTGAAAACAGTTTGTAGTCAACCCCATGCGTTAATAGTTGCGTATTCTCTGTAGGAAAGGTGCTCACTAACTGTTTACTAGCGGCTAAAATTAAGTCTGCTTTATTGACGAGTTCATGTTCACGTTTAGCCACGGTGTGGTGATCAACCCCTGCAAGACCAGAGAAATCGTCACCGCAATAATAAACCAATGCGCTTTCACCAAAGCACCCTGAAAAATCGACTGCTGTAGGCAATGATGTCCACAGAATTGGTGAATGTAGTTGCGCATTTTTAATGATCGGCTTTAGTTGTAAAAGCAATAGTTTCTTAGCAATATAACGTGCCAGTGCACTACGTGGTGCAGGAATCGTGCGTGGGTTGACGATAAAAAAATCATTGTTGTTCGCTGCTTGTTCAACTAAAACTTGCTTAATATTGGTGTCTTCTACTTTAGGTGCAGTTAATTTTTTCCATAGACGTTTAATATCACGCAAGCTCAGTGTGGGTTGACGCAAACCGATGGAATTGATCCAGACCACTTTACGTGTTTTTGCGAGCTGTTTAATGAGGTGCTGAGTACTGCTTGGCAAAGCCCCCCAGTCCTCTGCAAATACAATCAGATCATGGCGCATCTTATTTGCCCTCAGTGTTGTTCGTTTCACTAATAGGGCGGATCACTTTTGCTGGAATGCCTGCAGCTAAAACCATCGCAGGAAGATCATGCGTTACTACACTGCCTGCCGCCACTATTGTGCCATGGCCAATGGTAACACCTGCCATCACTGACACGCCGGTTGCTAACCAAACATCATCTTCAATAATGATATGACCAACTTGCTCGTCGGTTTCAGGTAAACCTAAAGCACGAGATTGTGGGTCTACAGGGTGACCTGGGTAACCTGCTAACAGTGCGCGTCCTGCAATGCGTACGTTATCACCTAGTGTTACTTTGCTACCTACGGCGATAGTGGTCATCCAGCCAATATCAATGTTATTGCCAAGTATTAAAGTAGGGGCTGTTTTAGCGCAGCTACGACCCGTAAAAGTTGATTGACCCGATACTCTACAATCATCACCCATTGTAATTTTTATTGGGCCACTGATATAAGGTAATCCACCATAAAGGTTAAGGTTTTTGCCCACTTTTTCGAGGCGCCCCTTTAGCAATGGTGTCCAAAGAACAATACGTGTAACACTGCTTAGGGTTGATGTTAAAAACCCGTATAGGTAGTAGAGCGGAGTAAATAAAAATTTAGGCGTTGGCAATTCAAAATTAATCATTTTTTTCAGTTGAGAGAACACTGTTTTAGCCATTGGATGCTGGCTGGTTTTAAGCCATTGCTTGGTTTGATTTAAGGTTAATGTTTTCATGGTGTGTACTCCGCAAAATTTACTTTCGTTTAATGTTACGAAGAGAGTACTGCAGAGAGTATGCCAATAATTTATTAATAGTTTAATCAATAAGTTAGGTGTTTTAAATGTGTTTTGTTACTGCATTTTATTAGGAAAGTTGCAAACTGCATTCGCAAATTGCAAATTAAAAAATAATTTATTAGAAGGGTAAGTCTGTATTCATGTCACTTATCTATTAGTGATTCCTGTGTAACCTTTAGCTATTAATGTGCATATAACCTAGTTACTAAGCCTGAAATGGCCCTCTGTTATTGTAGAAAAAAAGTAAAAAAACAATAATTACACGGCTGTATGTATATACAGGTCCGTGGTTTTCCGTATTTCCACCGTAAATGCGGAGTAAATTTGATATGGATAAGTGATTTGGCTTTGATGTTAAACCATAACTGTTTGATTTATGTGGTTGTACTGGTAACATAATTTGTTTTTTAGAAAGTAGATTAATTCCGTATTTCCAATGTAACTGTTGAATTAATCTATCTAATAAGCTGTTATATGCCACCACCAAGGATTGTTTGTGCAACTTATTATAGTATTTATTCTTCTTCTTACCCCTTCAATTGCATATGCAAATGGAGGTGGTCCAATATTGCTATATATTAATTTTGTAGCTTTTGTGTTTGGGCAAATCTGGATCTTGGTTGCAGAAACTTTCATGTACCATAAAATGCTTAATTTAAAGTTGGGTGCCGCTTTTTTACAAGTGTTCAAAGTGAACCTGGTATCGACGCTATTAGTCGGTTTAGGGTTGCCATTCATTCTTGCGTTTATAACTGCTTTTGGAATGTCGCTAGAAAGCCCAATGGGTGTTGTTATTCCTCTTCTAGGTACATGGATATACGAATATGGTTCCGAAGCATCTCAATACACTAAGTACCTCTGGCATATCGTTACTTTCTGGTTTTTAGTAACTTTGTTTTTGACTGTTTATTGTGAGCGTTGGTATATCAAAAAGCTATGGAAAGAAATTGGTTTTATATCTCCGGTAAATGTTAATATTTTCATGTGGCAAGTTCATTTTGTTAGCTACACAGGATTAATCTTTGCTTTTGTTGCTTTCTATGTCAAAAATGGCATATAACAAGGCAATTAAACGGAACTAAAACAGTGGGTTACGTTCCGCTTCGCTACACAGTATAACCCACCATTTTAGTCCGCTTATTGCGGCGTTATGCATACAGAGGTGTTTATCCGTAGATTAAAAAAGAGGCATGTTCTTCTTTGTATAATTGCTTTTGTTTTAAGTGGAATTATCAAGCGTTGGGGAGTTGAAAACTATGACCCAGAAATGGTTCATTTTTACGCATTATTACCTTTAGTTAGTGGGTTATTGTTAATCTTGTACAGTATAATTACATCGCCTGAGCATGAACAAATTTGGGTGTTTACTAAAAGAAAGCATATTATGTTTTGGCTGGCTTATAGTGTTAGTCTAGGAATATTATACATGTTTGGTTTAAGTGATAAATTCGTTACGATATTCTCACTTATAATGTTTCCTTTTTCAGCTGTCCAGCATACTACTCTAGACTAATATATGTATATTAATGCATGCATAACAAGCGCTTTAAACGGAACAAAAACAGTTGGTTCGGTTCCGCTTCGCTCCACATTATAACCAACAATTTTTGTCCGCTTAAGCGGGCGTTATATGTCGCTACCTTTTAGGGTATGTTTTAGTTTTTCATATACGTTATGAGCACCGTTTTACCATGATGTTTTCGGAGCTTTTCATAAAATAGAAAGGCTTCAAAGT
>Ga0209292_1002168_pt1 | contig 22876 bp, 18 predicted proteins | sample GOMGulsemesocosm_2_FD_184634 | JGI IMG/M metagenome (GOLD analysis project Ga0209292, IMG submission 184634) | Methane-oxidizing microbial communities from mesocosms in the Gulf of Mexico - GOM9C Gulf of Mexico (SPAdes) (version 2) | ecosystem: Environmental > Aquatic > Marine > Cold seeps... | reverse complement strand
CTTCATACACGCCAAAAGTATAACCGTTATAGTAAACAATATTTTCTTCAAACGCCTTAATCGCTGTGTCATCGAGGAAATGGGTTCTTTGGTTATGCTCATAAGATCGGCATTCACCATCAACATGGCCACGTAAATCGACTAAACGCGTGCAAGGGGCAGCTAAACGCTTTAGTTCCATTTTTAATAGAAAGCGCTCTGTTTTAGGGATGTGTTGAGTCATTGCAGCAAAGTTTGTTTCAAAGTCATTCTTTAAAACATTGCCGCGGAACTGTTCAACTATCTTTTGGTATTTTGAAAAATCTGTAGTCATTTCCGCTTTTGTTCTTTGTAGTCATTATTATAAGCAGCAGAATGAAAGCTATAAGCCTTCATTCTGGCTAATTAAATTTACTATAAATAGATTAACAATAAAATGACATTAATAAATCATTAAAAATAGTATGTTAGCTATAAATAAATCACTCAAATCTGATCTATTGCAACAAAGCAATAATTATGCCCAAAAATACAAATAATGCAGAAACATTCTGCAGGGCATGCATTTAAAGACTGCGGCTCTGCGTATTATCAACAACTAGACCTGTTAGATGCCTGTAAAACATGGAATATTGCATCAGTTCTCTCTTTTGAAATAGTGCTTTGTATTGCTTTGCTGATACAGCAAATAAAAGAACACTAAAAGTTCAAACTATTGACGCTATCGAACAAAACGACAAGCTCGAGGGCTATGTAAACCATGATGAATTTTTTCGGGTATATGCGTGAGACATTATTACTGGCAAGGTAATTTAAAATGCAAGAGAGGCAGGAGCAAGATATGAAGACATTTTATCTAACAAATTAAACGATATCAGTCACCAATAAACACATAACCTAAGTCTCTCTACATAACTAACTTGCCGATGTAGATGAGACTTAGAGACTATTTTTGAATATAACGTTTATACTTTAAATTACTCAGGTTCGTAATCCAAATTAGCTGACAACCACCGTTCTGCTTGTGGTAAAGTCATTTCTTTACGTGTTGCATAATCAATAACTTGATCTTTCGCAAGCTTTGCTACAGCAAAATATTTTGACTCGGGATGAGCGAAATACCAACCACTTACCGCAGCTCCAGGCCACATTGCAAAACTTGACGTCAAATCCATACCAATGTTTTCTTTTACATTAAGTAACTCCCACAACAGCCCTTTCTCAGTATGCTCTGGACAAGCCGGATAACCTGGCGCAGGCCTGATCCCTTGGTATTTTTCACGAATTAAGTCATCATTTTTAAGCGACTCATCTGGTGCATAGCCCCAATACTCTTTACGGATTTTCTCATGAAGGTACTCAGCACTTGCTTCAGCAAGCCTATCAGCCACAGCCTTTATTAAAATGCTATTGTAATCGTCATGTTGAGCATCAAACTCTTTAACTAAGTCATCGCAACCAAAGCCTGCTGACACTGCAAATGCACCTACGTAATCGTTGATGCCAGAGGCTTCATCGGCAACATAATCAGCTAAACAACGATTGAACTGCCCTGCTGGTTTTTTACTCTGCTGGCGCAGCTGGTGTAATTTCATTAACTGTTTTTCGCGGTTATCATCTTCAAAGACAATTAAATCATCTTGTTGGCGATGGGCAGGAAACAACCCAAATACAGCTTTGGCTTGCAGCTTTTTATTATTAATTACATCATCTAGTAAAGCATTAGCATCATTAAATAATTTTGTTGCTTCTTCGCCAACTACTTCATGGCGCAATATTAGTGGATACTTTCCTGATAACTGCCAAGTCATAAAAAATGGCGTCCAATCGATATAATTACGAACTATTGTTAAATCTAAATCGTCAAGCACTGTAACGCCTAATTTATTCGGCGTTTTGGGTGTGTAGTTATCAAAATTAATCGGAGTGGCATTTTTTCGTGCATCTTCCAATGGAATTAAGCTAGAACGTGGTCCTTTTTTATAATGACGTTCACGAACACGATCATATTCGGTATTTTGACGTTCAAGATAGGCAGTACGCTTTTCCTTATCATCAGACAATAGCGTGCTGACAACAGACACCGAACGCGATGCATTTGGTACATATATAACAGGATGATCGTATTGGGGTTCAATTTTAACTGCAGTATGAGCTTTAGACGTTGTTGCCCCCCCGATAAGTAAAGGTAAGTTTAATTCAAGGCGCTTCATTTCTTTGGCAACATGCACCATTTCGTCAAGAGATGGTGTGATTAAGCCTGATAAACCAATAACATCAACTTTTTCTTCTTTGGCGACACGTAAAATATCATCACAGGAAACCATCACACCTAAATCAATTATGTCGTAGTTATTACACTGTAAAACTACACCAACGATATTTTTACCAATATCGTGAACATCCCCTTTTACTGTAGCAAGTAAAACTTTGCCATTAGACTTCACTTCTGTTTTTTCAGCTTCTATAAAAGGGTTTAAGTGAGCAACGGCTTGTTTCATTACCCGAGCTGATTTTACTACTTGCGGTAAGAACATTTCACCAGCACCGAACAGATCACCTACGGTATTCATACCATCCATTAATGGCCCTTCAATAACATCTAACGGTCTTTCTGCAACAAGACGTGCAGCTTCAGTATCTTCAACGATAAACTCGTTAATGCCTTTTACTAAAGAATACTCAAGACGCTCTTTAATGGGTAGCTCTCGCCAAGTTAAATCAGCCTTATTATTTTGACTTCCTGTTTGCCCACGATAGGCTTCAGCAACATCAAGTAAACGCTCTGTTGCCTCTTTATCACTGTTCTGAATGACATCTTCAACTGCAAGACGTAAATCATCAGGAATGCTTGAGTAAATGGCTAGCTGACCTGCATTTACAATTCCCATGTCCATACCATTTTTTATCGCATGGTATAAAAATACAGCATGAATTGCTTCCCTTACCGGGTTATTACCACGAAATGAAAACGAAACATTTGAAACACCACCAGAAATCATAGCATGAGGAAGATTTTCTTTAATATCAGCAACCGCTTCGATAAAGTCTACCGCATAGTTATTGTGCTCTTCGATACCTGTTGCGACTGCAAAAATGTTAGGATCGAAAATAATATCTTCAGCAGGAAAACCTATTTCATGCACTAAAATGTCGTAGGCTCGTTTACATATTTCGTATTTTCGCACACGTGTATCAGCTTGACCTTGCTCATCAAACGCCATCACAATTACTGCCGCACCATAACGGCGTAGTAGTTCAGCTTGTTTACGAAAATTATCTTCGCCTTCTTTTAAACTAATAGAATTGACAACACCTTTACCTTGAATGCACTTTAAGCCTTCTTCTAAAATATCCCATTTAGAAGAATCAAGCATAATTGGCACTTTAGCGATATCAGGCTCACCTGCAATTAGATTCAAGTAACGGATCATTGCCGCTTTTGAATCAAGCATGCCTTCATCCATGTTAATATCAATAATTTGCGCGCCATTTTCGACTTGTTGCAAGGCAACAGCAATCGCTTTATCGTAGTTTTCTTCAGTGATTAAACGCTTAAAAATGGCAGAACCGGTTACATTTGTTCGTTCACCAACATTAACAAATAATGAATCGTTCGCAATTGTTAACGCTTCAAGTCCAGATAAACGACAAGCAATTTCACGAGGCTTAACCTCTCTAGGTTTTACCTTTGCAACTGCGTCAGCCATGCCCTTAATATGTTCTGGTGTCGTTCCACAACAACCACCAATAATGTTTAAAAACCCAGACTCAGCCCACTCATTTACATGCACGTTCATGTCTTCAACACTAAAGTCATATTCACCAAAAGCATTTGGTAAACCGGCATTAGGGTGTGCAGAAACTGCAAAATCAGAAATCCTGCTTAATTCAGCTACATATTGTCTTAATTCCACAGGACCTAGTGCGCAGTTCAAACCAAATGAAATAGGTTTAGCGTGACGAAGTGAATTGTAAAACGCTTCGGTTGTTTGTCCTGATAACGTTCGGCCTGAAGCATCAGTTATCGTTCCTGAGATCATCACAGGTAAACGCACCTGTAATTCATCAAACACTGTTTCTACGGCGAAAATAGCAGCCTTAGCATTTAAGGTATCAAAAATTGTTTCGATAAGAATAAGATCAGAGCCACCTTCAATAAGTGCTTTGGTTGACTCTATATAAGCATCTTTTAATTGATCAAAAGTAACATTTCGAAATGCGGGATCGTTTACATCTGGAGAAATAGAACACGTTCGGTTTGTTGGCCCTAACACCCCGGCAACAAAGCGAGGTTTATCTGGATTTTTTGCAGTGAATTCATCTGCTGCTTCACGAGCGATTTTGGCTGCGGCAAAGTTTATTTCTGCACTATACGACTCCATGTCATAATCTGCCATGGCAATAGTAGTTGCATTGAACGTATTCGTTTCTAGAATATCAGCCCCCGCGGCTAAGTATTCATTATGAATAGCCTTGATAACATCTGGCTGAGTTAGCACTAACATATCGTTGTTACCTTTGACATCTAAATGCCAATCGGCAAAACGGTCACCGCGATAGTCTTGCTCTTCAAACTTATACGCTTGGATCATAGTTCCCATAGCGCCATCTAAAATAAGAATGCGTTGCTGTAACTGTTGTTCGAATTGACTAAATGCTGCTGACTTTTTCATACGGCTTCTCTATTTGTTCTTTTAATCTTTATTGAATATAACTACTGTAAATACTCTGAATATTTAGCTGCTGAATTAACTTCTAATCATTATGTTCGGAAAATTATTAATCACTCGAGCATTTTAATTTACCTACGCTAAGTTCATCTTGGTATTGCTAATTTTTTCTCAGATATTAAATCTGGGTATCTGGATGTATCGCTTGAATGTTAGTTGCATCCAATTTATATGGCGTAATTTGATAAACGTAATAATTCAGCCAGTTAGTAAATAATAAACTGCTATGACTTCGCCATGAGCTGTGTGGCACTCTATTCACATCATTATCAATATAGTAGTTTTCTGGCTGTGGCGCATTTTCATCGACATTTAAGTCTCGTTGGAATTCTTCATCTAAAGTTGTCGCGTCATATTCAGGGTGACCAGTTAAATAAACTTGTTGTTTGTTTTTACTAGCAACAACATATACTCCTGCTTCAGCAGATTCTGCGATAATTTTTAATCCTGGCACAGACAAATAATCGGACTTTTCGATATATCCATAACGTGAATGAGGCACATTGAAGAACTCTTCAAAACCACGCGTGAGCTGCTCCTTTGGATCAACGGGGCTATGCTGAAATACACCTGAAAGTTTCTTTTTTCGTAAATGTCGGTTTAAACCATAGTGATGATATAGTGCGGCATGAGCTGCCCAGCATGAGAACATCGTTGATGTTACATTTTTCTCTGCCCAGTCAAACACTTCACATATTTTGTCCCAAAAGGTTACTTTTTCGTAATCCATCAAAGCCAATGGCGCGCCAGTAATAATTAATCCATCATATTGAGTATCTTTAATATCTTCAAATAACCGGTAGAAGTTATCTAAATGTTCTTTCGGGGTATGCTTTGATTCATTGGCATGAATACGAACAAAATCAACGTTCACTTGTAACGGTGTGTTTGATAGCACACGTAATATTTGTACTTCTGTTTCAATTTTATTTGGCATTAAGTTTAAGATAGCAACTTTCATTGGGCGTATTTCTTGGTTCGCCGCTCGATGTTCAGACATAACAAAAATATTTTCTTTATCTAATACAGATAAAGCTGGTAATTGATCTGGTATTTTAATGGGCATATCTGCTACCTAATAGTCAAAACAGTTAAATTAAGATCATGCTAAATCTTAATCTCATGTATGAACTTATACATAAATAATAGCATTTAATACTACTTGTATTTTTAGCTATGTCAACATCTAAACGTATAGACGTCTATACTGTTTTATGGCTTAGTATTTACTTTCTGATATAAGGCGTATTGTTCATAAAAGTAGTAATGCAGTGTAGTAATGGGTACATGAAAGCTGACATAGCTTCAGCTTGTTGCTTATTAGGATTTACGTAGCAATATTTTTTAGTTGCACAAATCATCTCTGTACTCTTTAAGAGCACATTGATGTTTTGCAAGATGGGGGAGTGAAAGAGGTTATTCTGAATATATACGCTCATTGGCATCCATGTCACCGCGTTATACCGTTCATCCTGAACATAAAAAAGCCACTGTATTTACAGTGGCTTGTTATTTTAATTGTTTACATTATTATTCAGTAACAGCTTCTTCTTTTGACGACTCTTCGTCTTTTATTACGTTTTTCGTTAATAATAATTCGCGTAAACGTTTATCAAGCTCTGCCGACATTTCTGGGTGCTCTGCTAAATACTTAGTAGCATTAGCTTTACCTTGGCCAATTCTTTCACCGCTGTAGCTATACCAAGAGCCCGCTTTTTCGACCATTTTGTGGTGAACACCTAAGTCAATCAACTCACCTAAACTGTTAATACCTTCACCATATAATATTTGAAATTCTGCTTGCTTAAATGGAGGGGCAATTTTATTTTTGACCACTTTCACTCGAGTTTCATTGCCTATGATCTCATCGCCAGCTTTAACCGCACCAATACGACGAATATCTAAACGAACCGATGCATAGAACTTAAGTGCATTACCACCAGTTGTTGTTTCAGGGCTACCAAACATAACACCAATTTTCATTCGAATTTGGTTAATAAAAATCATCATGGTATTTGATTTTTTCAAGTTAGCAGTTAATTTACGCATAGCTTGCGATAACATACGTGCTTGTAGACCCATATGTGAATCACCCATATCGCCTTCGATTTCAGCTCTAGGTGTTAGGGCAGCAACGGAGTCAACAACGATAATATCAATAGCACCTGAGCGAGTTAACATGTCACAAATTTCTAATGCTTGCTCACCGGTATCAGGCTGTGAAACTAATAGCTCCTTAATATTTACACCTAGCTTTTCTGCATAAACAGGATCAAGTGCATGCTCGGCATCAACAAAAGCACATACTTTACCGTTACGTTGAGCTTCAGCGATAACTTCAAGTGTTAAAGTTGTTTTACCACTTGATTCTGGACCATAAATTTCAACAACACGTCCTAATGGTAATCCTCCAGCGCCTAAGGCAACATCTAGCGCCAATGAACCTGTAGAGATTGTTTCAACATCCATAGTGTTGTTATCACCAAGTTTCATAATTGAGCCTTTGCCAAATTGTCTTTCTATTTGACTTAATGCTGCTGATAATGCTTTTTCTTTGTCGTCTTTCATGATTATTTCCACCGATGTTGCTAAGATTTCGTTTTGATGAAGCTAGTATACTGTACGACCATACAGTATCAAGCTTTTTTACAACTTTATTTTATTTATTATAAAAACCATCAAGGGGTGACCTTTAAGTCACTGTAATCATTACAAAAAATAACAACGAGTAACTTTTGATGATTTAAGTTAAAAAAGTTACTATGAAAAAATATTCATCAGCTTTTGTTAATTGGGGATTAATTACTGGCTCAACTACTGGATAAACTTTGTTTAAAAATATAAGACCTATATAAAGCGGTATGGCATACTTACCGCTTACCTATATTTTAGCATTCTATGAGTTACCGCATTTCAATGACAACAGCAACCCAAGACCTATCCTCGCATACACCTATGATGCGTCAGTACCTGACAATTAAAGCAGAATTTCCTCATATTTTAATATTTTATCGTATGGGTGATTTTTACGAGTTGTTTTTCGACGATGCTAGAAAAGCTTCTGACTTACTCGATATTTCTCTTACTGCTCGAGGTAAGACTGGTGGTAATGCTATTCCTATGGCCGGCGTCCCGTATCATGCAGTCGAAAACTATTTAGCCAAATTAGTGCAACTTGGTGAGTCAGTCGCTATATGTGAACAAATAGGTGATCCAGCAACAAGTAAAGGGCCTGTTGAAAGAAAAGTTGTACGTGTTATAACCCCAGGTACAGTCAGCGATGAAGCTTTATTGCTTGATAATCATGACAACTTAATCGTTGCTGTCAGTGAAATAAATAATAAATCCTCTCGCGGGTTTGGATTATCTTACCTTGATATGACCAGTGGCCGCTTTGTATTAACAGAGCCTCAGACAAAAGAACAATTACAAGCAGAACTTCAGCGCTTATCACCCGCAGAACTATTGTACAGTGAATCTTTTTCTGCCCCGGATTTGTTACAAAGCTATCAGGGCTTGCGCCGCAGACCTGAATGGGAATTTGATCTAGACACATCAATTAATTTACTTAATAAGCAATTTAATACAAAGGAACTTTCAGGCTTTGGAGTTCAAGATAAACCGTTAGGCTTAATGGCTGCTGGTTGTTTATTTCAATATGTAAAAGAATGTCAGCGCAGCGCACTTCCCCATATTCGTGCAATTATATCTGAGTCATCCGCATCAGGTGTTATTTTAGATGCTGCTACCCGTCGTAATTTAGAGTTGACACAAAATTTACAAGGTGGATTTGAAAATACCCTAGCGTCGGTATTAGATAAGTCCGCGACACCGATGGGCTCTCGTTTATTAAAGCGGTGGTTGCATTTTCCACTTCGAGATATATCGATATTATCTGCACGTCAAAATGCCATCAGTGATCTTTTATCTCATGATATTGTTAGTGATTTATTCAATCAGTTAAAAACATTTGGTGACATAGAACGTATCGTTTCACGCGTTGCTCTTAGGTCTGCTCGTCCAAGGGATTTTGCACGTATACGAAACGCTCTAAGTCAACTGCCTGAACTTCAGGCACAATTGCAGCCTTGTAGCCAAGAACACATTAGCCACTTATCTGCACAAGCTACGCCGATGCCTGAACTCTATCAGCTACTTCAACATGCCTTAGTAGAAAACCCACCTGTTCTCATTCGTGACGGCGGTGTTATCGCCAAAGGTTACCACGAAGAGCTGGATGTTTTACGTGATTTAAGTGACGGCGCAACAGAATTTCTTGCTCAACTTGAAGCGAGAGAAAAAGAGCGAACAGGTATTAGTTCACTAAAAGTGGGTTACAACAAAGTACATGGCTTTTTTATTGAGATCAGCCGAAGTGCCGCTGCCGATGTTCCAGAGGATTACATTCGTCGACAAACACTGAAAAACAATGAGCGCTTTATAACGAATGAATTAAAACAGCATGAAGAAAAAGTGCTCAGTGCACAAAGTAAATTTCTTGCGTTAGAGAAACGATTGTACGATGAATTATTTGATCTTATTCTTCCAGATTTAGAAAAATTACAATTTCTTGCCCAAGCGATTGCCGAGTTAGATGTATTAAATACCTTTGCAGAGCGCGCAGAGAGTTTACATTATGTTATGCCAAATATAACACCAGATAGTGGCATAGAAATAAGTGGTGGACGTCATCCTGTCGTTGAGCTAATGACTACCGAGCCATTTATTGCTAACCCCGTTGTTTTAAATGATCAGCGTGAAATGTTAATTATCACCGGACCGAATATGGGTGGTAAATCAACCTATATGCGCCAAACTGCCTTGATCGTTTTATTAGGTCATGTAGGTTGTTATGTGCCTGCTGACTCTGCAAAGATAGGGATTGTTGATCGAATATTTACTCGGATAGGCGCCTCTGATGATTTAGCGAGTGGCCGTTCAACCTTTATGGTTGAGATGACAGAAACAGCAAATATTTTACACAATGCAACCCCAAAAAGTTTGATTTTACTCGATGAAATTGGACGTGGTACAAGTACTTATGACGGCTTATCACTCGCTTGGGCTTGTGCTGAAATGTTAGCGTTAAAAACCAAAGCTTTTACTTTATTTGCTAGCCACTATTTTGAATTAACTTTATTAGCAGAGCAAATACCAACCCTTGCTAATGTACACTTAGACGCTGTAGAGCATGGAGACAATATTGTTTTTATGCACACTGTGCAAGAAGGCGCTGCAAGTAAAAGTTTTGGATTGCAAGTTGCCCAACTAGCCGGTGTACCGAAAAAAGTTATACAAAGAGCGAAACAACGACTAGCAGAACTTGAAGCGAAACAAATGGCTTCGGTTATCAATATTGAACAGCAGCCTTTTGAGCAACTTTCTTTAAGTGAAGCAAACCATCCAGTAATAGAGTCACTCGCTGAAGTGGACGTCAATGAATTAACACCAAAACAAGCGTTAGATTTATTGTTTGAACTTAAAGATAAAATGTAAATTTCTCAATATTAATAAAAACAAAAAAACCAGCAATTGCTGGTTTTTTTATTTAAGGCATACATTAAGAAAAGTGAGTTACTACGCCTGAAATAATGCTTCTATGGATAAGTCTTGCTGACTTAATATATCACGTAAACGTTTTAATGCTTCAACTTGAATTTGACGAACACGCTCACGTGTTAACCCTATTTCAACCCCAACATCTTCTAATGTTGCAGCTTCATAACCTAATAAGCCAAAACGACGGGCAAGCACTTCACGCTGTTTAGAGTTCAATTCGTTTAACCAGTGAATAATATTATTTTTGATATCGGTTGTTTGCAAACTACCTTCTGGACCACCACATTTTTCATCAGGGATGACATCAAGTAATACTTTATCGTTTTCACCACCAAAAGGAGAATCAACAGAAGTCATGCGTTCGTTTAATCGAAGCATTTTAGTAACATTGACAACTGGAACATCGAGTGCTTCTGCAATATCTTCTGCGGTTGGTTCATGATCTAGCTGTTGAACTAATTCACGTGAGGTGCGTAAGTATATATTGAGTTCTTTAACGACATGGATAGGGAGACGGATAGTGCGTGTTTGGTTCATTATCGCACGCTCAATGGTTTGACGAATCCACCATGTTGCGTATGTTGAGAAACGGAAACCACGTTCGGGATCAAACTTTTCTACAGCGCGGATCAGGCCTAAATTACCTTCTTCAATTAAATCTAATAAGGGTAAGCCACGATTATTATACCGGCGGGCTATTTTAACAACTAAACGCAAATTACTTTCGATCATGCGTTTTCTTGAAGGTTCGTCACCTTTTAGAGCAAGGCGGGAAAAGTAAACTTCTTCTTCGGCACTTAATAGCGGCGAAAATCCTATTTCGCTTAAATACAACTGCGTTGCATCTAAATTAGATGGTGCGTCATCTTTATCAATAGTTGATGTTTTAGTTGGCTCTTTTTTTTCTACAACAGTATCCATTGCTTCTTTTTCTATGCCCATGCTGTATCTCCCAATATTTAGCAAAGCTGTCTATTAATGATTAAATATTCACGTTAACTCCAATTTATATTTCTTTAATTTATTATTATTTCGACAAGTACTTCATTGGATTTACTGATTTTCCGCGAAAGCGAACTTCAAAATGAAGCATTACTCTTTCAGCGTCAGTATCACCCATTTTTGCGATAACTTGACCCGCTTTTATTAACTGCTGCTCTTTCACTAAAATACGATCGTTGTGAGCATAAGCGCTAAGATAATCATCATTATGTTTAACAATGATTAATTGCCCGTATCCTCGTAACGCATCACCGGCATAAACAACTTTGCCGTCAGCAGTAGATTTTATCGGATCACCGCGTCGACCTGCGATGTTAATTCCTTTGTTACCTTGCTTTGCAGTAGAGAATCCTTCTATCACTTTCCCTTTTGCTGGCCACAACCATTTTCTTATTTTCTGTGAAAAATTTGTGCCTTGTGTAGTGGTTTCAATGTTAGCTTTTTTGCTTACTTTTTCGCCTCTTACATTTTTACCATACGCCTGCTTTTTATTTGATGCAACAGGTTTTTTTACCCTTTTTGCTTTCTGTTTTTTGCCACTTCCACCCTGCACTACATTCTTACTGGCTTTAGCAGTATTTTTAACTAAAAATAATTTTTGTCCGGGAAATATTTGATAAGGGGAGGACAATTTATTGAACGATGCGAGTGTGCTCACATCAATATTTGCCCGCCATGAAATTGAATATAATGTTTCACCTTTTTTAACTATATATTCACGTCCATTTAAACTACTTTTTACACGTTTGCTTAAAGGTACTGAACCTTGAACATCAACCACAGGCGCAGGTTTATGGTTAGAAGAACAGCCTATCATACATATCCATAGCACGAACAAAACAACAGGCACCTGTTTGTTCATTTTCGTTGTTTTGTGTGTGAGGACATTAACAGTCAAAATAAAATTCCCTATTATTTATACATCAATGTTTTATCGTAATATAAAGTAGGCAATGATAATCAAGCCGACAATAATCCAGCCGAGAATATCAACCCATTGACGAATTTTCTGCTCCATTGCCGCTCCTCCCCAACTTATAATGCCGGCAACTAAGAAAAATCTCATTCCCCGACCAATAGCGGAAGCAATAAAAAAGGGCAAGAAAGCCATTTGTAAAAAACCAGCACTTACTGTAAATAGTTTGTATGGAATAGGAGAGAAACCTGCGATAAATATTACCCAAACTCCCCATTGCTCAAACCATTGAACTACAGCATCAAATGCCTCTTGTTTATTCATTGCGGTAATTGCCGGCTGAATCCAAGGTTCAAACATGAAATAGCCAAGCAAATAACCAACAGAGCCACCAAGAATAGATGCAATAGTAGTTAATGTTGCATAAGACCAAGCTTTTTCAGGTTTAGCAAGTACCATAGGCGCAAGTAGCACATCAGGAGGAATAGGAAAAAATACCGACTCAGCAAAAGTTAATATTGCTAACATTCTTGGTGCAAGCTTATGTTCAGCCCAGCGCATCGTCCATTCATACATTTTCGAAAATATTTTCACTTAAATTATTACCTTTACAACAACTAAATTAAATTACCGCACCAGGAACAAGCGGCACAAATTTAACCATTTCAACTTGTTGTTCTTGATATTCATCACCATGACGAGTTATAACTTTTAATACTTGGGTGTCTAATCCTACGGGGATGACTAAACGTCCACCTTCTGCGAGTTGATCTAACAATGCTTGAGGCACTTCTGTAGGTGCAGCAGTAACTATGATAGCTTGAAATGGCGCTTTACTGTTCCAACCTTTCCATCCGTCGCCATGCTTCATAGAAACATTATGCAAGTCCATTGACTGCAAGCGTCGCTTAGCCTGCCATTGCAATGTTTTGATACGTTCAACAGAAAAAACTTTCGGCACTAACTGCGCAAGAATAGATGTCTGGTAACCAGAGCCTGTACCTATTTCTAAAATACTTTCTGGCATGCCATCCGCTAATAACAGCTCAGACATTTTAGCAACGATATAAGGCTGCGAAATTGTCTGCCCTTGACCAATCGGCAATGCCGTATTGTCATAAGCTTTATGCGCTAATATCTCAGGAATAAAGATATGACGAGGTGACTGTGCAATGGCTTGCAGTACACGTTGATCGCGTATACCTTCACCATGTAACTTCTGTGCTAATATTTCACTACTACGACGTGATTTACCGCTAATGCGGCTACCTACCTTAACATTCATATCTTGCTCTTATCTGTTTTGTTATTCTTATTTTTAAATTAATATTGCCTGCTATTTAATAGCTAAATCATCAACCCAAGTAGTCATTTCTGCTAAACTTTTATAGGCCGTCATATCTATGGTTAATGGCGTGATTGACGCATACCCATTAGCGACAGCATTAAAGTCTGTACCCTCGCCACCGTCTTGCTCTTGTCCTAATCGACCATACCAATAAATATCACGTTGCCAAGGATCTTGGGTTTTCTCCATCATTTCTGCTTTTTGTCTGTGCCCTAAACGAGTGACTTTCACTCCTTTGAGCTCTTCGAGTGGAACATCTGGTACATTAATATTGATAATTTGATCTGCGGCTAATGGGTAAGACTGCAGACGCTGAATAAATTTTGCCGTTACAACCGCTGCCGTTTTGTAATGTTGTTCATGCTTCCCCACTAATGATACTGCAATCGCAGGCATGCCCATATGTCGACCTTCTGTCGCGGCCGCTACGGTGCCAGAATAAAGAGTATCATCCCCTAAATTAGCACCACAATTAATGCCCGCAACGACTAGGTCAGGAGTGAGCAATTGGCTGATAGCCAAATGCACAGCGTCAGTAGGAGTACCATTAACTGAAATAAATCCATTATCAAGAGTATGCGTTCGTAAAGGATTAAGTAATGTTAATGAATTACTGGCACCGCTACAGTTTCTATCTGGCGCAACCACAGTAACATCCGCCATTTTTGCGAGTTCTTCATAAAGTACTTTAATACCTAATGCATGGACCCCGTCGTCATTACTTAATAATATTTTCATGATATTAGTTTACCGCTCGCTCTGTCATATCTTGATAATGAATTAATTCACGTAAAATGGTGGTGGCATAACAGCCCGAAGGTAAAAAGAACCTTACCGTAATGGTATCGTTTTCCTTCTTAATATGTCCTTCTGATAAAGTCAGTCGAATTTTACGTCGCTCTTGTTTTAAACCGAACTTAGCCAACCCTTGACAAAATTCAGGGAAATCGTCAGCGACAGCTTGCTCGTAACTTTGTGACTCACCTTGTGGCATTAACTCACCTGCGCCCCAAAGTGCGGCAGTTAAATCGATATCTTTGTCTTGAAAACGTTGCTTGATTTTTTCATCAATTTCATCAGCCAAAAATACCGACTGTGTGCCATTTAGCATAAAAACATCACCCTGTTGCAGTGATTCAAATTGATTATCTTCAATACGTTTGTTGATTATTTGATTGAAAATTTCAGAGCGTGCTGCCGATAAGTACAAACCACGCTTCTTTTTATCTTTAACTTTCTTTCCTTGAAACAGCTCAGTTGCCCTTTCAAGGTTGCCGCCGTTTATGCCAAATCGTTGTTCGCCGAAGTAGTTTGGTACGCCAAATTGACTGACCGCAGCCCATCGTCGTAAAACTTCGTCAGCATTGGAAACACTCCTCAACACTAATTCGAAGGTATTACCGAGTAATGCACCAATACGCAGCTTTTTGTTATGTCGCTTTGAGGACAGAACTTCAACGCCTTCAATCTCCAAGTCACTCAAGTCATAAACAGTTTTACCTGGAAGATGCACACCAAACCATTGTTCGGTTACGGCAAAACGATCTTTCAAACCAGCATAGGAAACAAGCATTTCTTTTACTTTAAAGTACTTAGCAAGTTCACGAGCAACAACAATAGTATTGGCCCCTGTTTTCCGAATATGAATAAATAAATGTTCACCTTCTCCACAAGGTTCAAAGGGGAGCTTTTCAATCACTTTGAAATCGCTCATTTGTGAACGCAGCTGACCAGTGGCTAATGGCTTTCCATATAAGTAGTTTAGTGGTTTAGACATCTTATTTGTTTTTCTCTAATACTGAACGGGGAATTTTTGTTAACAACACAACAGCATGTACAGCAACACCCTCTTTTCTGCCTGCATAACCTAATTTTTCAGTAGTTGTCGCTTTAACATTTACTTGATCGATGTCTGCTTGTAAATCTTCACTCAGACAAGTACGCATTGCGATTAAATGAGGCGATATTTTAGGTGCTTGTGCCACAATTGTAATATCAGCGTTAGCCAATTCATAACCTTTCTCTGTCATCAAACCAACAACATGACGCAATAGAATTCGACTTGAAATGTTTTCATATTGGCCGTCAGTATCAGGAAAATGATTACCAATATCTGCTAAACAAAGAGCACCTAATATAGCATCACATAAGGCATGAATCGCCACATCGCCATCAGAATGTGCAATAAAGCCTTGTGGATAGTCTATTTCTACCCCTGCTAAAACTACTGGGCCTTCACCACCAAATTTATGTACGTCAAAGCCGTGACCTATTCTCATTTGTTTTCCTGTAATTTTTCATGTTTTTGTTTGTTTAAATAGAAAGCAGCTAATGCTAAATCGTCAGGATGAGTAATCTTTATATTTTCACTACTCGCTGGAACTAACAAACTAGGCAAACCTGCAAGTTCAATAGCTGAAGACTCATCCGTTAAGGCGATATCACTTTTAAGGCCTGAATCAATTGCGCTGTGTAGTTCATTCACTAAGTACATCTGTGGAGTTAAGGCATGCCATAACTCATCACGTTCAACAGTCTCTAACACTTGATTTTCATCAAGTTCTGTAACCATCGTGCGTTTCATGGTATCTCGTACTGGTGCTGCGAGTAGCCCGCCAGATTTTTTAGTCAAACACTGAGATATTAACGTTGAAATATCATCAAGGCTAACACAAGGCCGGGCCGAATCATGAACTAAAACCCAAGGGTATTGTTGCTGTTCTATAGCGCGTAACCCAGCCAACACTGAATCAACTCGCTCTTTACCGCCGATAACGGTTTTTATTTGTAAGTGATTTGACAGTGATGTTTGCGCAAAATACTCATCGTGCTCACCTAACGCAATAATCACTTGATTAATCGCAGGATGACTTAATAGTCGTTCGACGGTATGTTCTAAAATTGTTTTATTTTCAATTGTTAAATACTGTTTTGGGCAATGAGCTAACATACGTTTGCCTACCCCTGCAGCGGGTACAACGACAACAAATTGAAGAGGAAGCTCAGTACAACTTTTTGACATGTCTATATTATTCCATAGCTGATTGCAGTTTGGCTTTTTCTGAAGGGACTAACCGGAAGAAGGTCTCACCTTCTTTTATCATGCCTAGCTCATTTCGAGCGCGCTCTTCGACGGCTTCAACACCAGACTTTAAGTCATCGGTATCAGCATAGAGTAACTTATTACGATGTTTTAACTTGTCATTATCCAGTTGCTGACGCTGTACTTCTTCTTCTAATGATAAATAGTCAGGCACACTATTTTTACCGAACCAAAGTCGATATTGTAATAACACTAAAAAAACTAGCAAAAGTACTGTTATTGCCCGCATAGAAACCTAAAAGTTAAGCTGAATATTGCTCATAAAAAACGCCAACGTAACTCGCTATTATAAATGGGTCTTTGCGAGTGTAAACACCCTTCATACAATTATATGTGAAAAAACTAAATAGCTAAGGGCTGTTTGAAATTACGCCAATTAATTGCGCATGAAAGCAGTAGCTCACGTAAGCTAGGAATGGAGGGGTTAGAGCGATGATTATTTAACCAATTGTGACCACAACAAGCTGCCGTCATAACTTTTTTATTAGGTTTTAGTAATTGAGCATTGGCATTACTGCTTTCATTTTTTTCTAAATAAAACCAGCCATGGGCGTTAGTCCTAAATCGACGATTATCATTATCAACACTATCAATTGAATCTAATAAGATACTAGAAGATGTCGCTATAGGAACCACTAATCCGTGATGAAGATTAATTGATAAATACCATTTATTTACAGATGATAATTCTTGCCCACTTAACGGCATATGCAAACTTTGCTTAGCCGACCAACTAGCGTTTTGCACATCAAGTGTGAGTGCACTCTGCACTTGCAACATAGAATATGCAGTCCGTTTAATGTAGTGCGGCAGGCTCTTGAGGCGGCCTTGAACGACTAGAACCGATGAAACAGGAAATACACTTAATAGCCGCAATTCTCTTTCATATAACGCATTACAAAGCTCAGCGAAGTCAGCTGATTGGTAGTCCCCTTGCCATAATGAAGTTTGTTCATTCATGAATAATTGAGTGCTTTTTTTTGCATTACTGAGTAGAATTCAACCTGAATTTAAGCATAACCTATTGTGAGAAAAAGATAAAATAAAGCTATATTCTTTTATTTTCGCCTCATTGCAAAGAGCCCACATAAAATTACACTAAGAAATCATGGAATTAATATGTTTGAAAAAGTAGAACAGACAGCCCCCGAAGCTGAAAAAAACTTATCTTTAGCACCCGCTGATTTATTACGACAAGAAATTGATCAAGTGAGCTACGCCTATAATATTATTATTGATTTTTTTGCTAATTATACCTTTCAGTTAATTGGCGCATTAATTATTTTCTTTGTTGGCTATATGTTGGCAGGAAAAATATCTAATGTCGTTTTAAAACTATGTACAAGACATAAACTTGATATCACTCTCAGTCAATTTTTGGCTAATACCAGTAAAATGCTTATTGTAATTATGATAGCGATAATATCGTTGAGCAAGCTAGGTATTAGCGTAACGCCATTTATTGCCGCTATTGGCGCTATATCTCTCGGTGCTGGCTTAGCACTTCAAGGACTATTAGCTAACTATGCGGCTGGCTTTAATATTATTATTATTCGCCCATTCGTAGTTGGTGATACAATAACAGTTCAAGGCGTAACCGGTATTGTGAAAGAGGTTTTACTCGCTTATACCATTATCAGCGACCAAGATGATGTTTGTATAACTATTCCAAACAAACACATTGTCGGTGAGGTATTACACAACTCAAAAAATGACTCTTTATTAGAACTAACTGTCGGTATTGCTTATAAAGAAGATCCACTAAAAGTTATTAGTTTATTAGAGACTGTTATCAATGACATCGATATAGTCGGTAAGTCACACGAAGCGCAAATTGGTATTTGTGAGTTTGCTGACAGTTCAATTAATATCTCTATACGTTTATGGACTCCGACAATTAATTTATATGATGCAAAGTTCAAAGCATATAAAGCAATATATTTAACCTTGAAAGAAAATAATATTGAAATTCCGTTCCCGCAACGCGATGTAAATTTAATTACTCAAGCTTAGTGTTGATCAAACTCGTTATTCATAAATAAAAAAACCACTCTAATTGAGTGAGGGACTAACAAAACAGGAGTGATAAAGCCTCCTGTTTTTCTTTGTTAAACTCAATTTTATTGAGTTAAAGGCTGCTTTAATGCTTACTAACTTAATACGTACTGGTCATATATTCTATAAATATCAAGCAATTGCATTATTGCTCTTAAAAAATCAAACGAGCAATTAATAATCCTGATATAAATCATCAAGATATGACTAAGCAATTTTTAGCTCTATGTACTATAATTGGTATATAGGGGGATTGTGGAGGCTTAGATGAAGCGATTTGTTGTTATTGACACTGAAACTACAGGTACTAGCCCTGCTTATCGCAAGGACAGAATCATTGAGCTTGCTGCTGTTGAAATCATTAAGAACAATATCACCGCCAACAAATTTCAAACTTACCTTGATCCTGACGGCAAAGAATCAACTCAAGAAGCCTTTAATAAACATAAACTTCAAGATTCTTTCTTAAAAGACAAGCCAAAATTTAAAGATATTGCTCAAAACTTTTATTATTATATAAAAAATTCTACCTTAATATTTTTCAATCGTAAATTTGATTTTGACTTTTTAATTTGTGAATTTAAAAAAGCTGGTATTGATACCACAGAATTAGAAAAGCAAAAATCACGTTGTTTAATGATTGAGACAACAGAGCGGTTTAAGTTAAAGAGAAATATTAGCCTACTTAAAGCCTGTAAACGCTTTGACATTAGCTTTGAACCGTTTAAAGCGCATTCTGCCCTGTATGATGCAGAAAAGACCGCAGAGCTGCTGATTTCGTTTGATAACCCAAAAATCAAACCATTAAGTAAAACACCTCAAGATAATAAACATAAACCGCCTGAAAAATTCCCTGTACCAAGAACCTCAAATGGCATTCAGTTAAATTACTGCCGTAATACCTTTTGTGAAAACTATGGCGTACCAATCAAACAGCCTAAATTAGTTAATGGTAAACCAACTAGAGGGCTAGATGATAACTATGAATTTCAATCTGTTAATACGAATGAGCGAAAATTAGACTTTAAATGCAAAAAATGCGGTTCATCTAGTTTCTTTATTAACAACAGAGCTTTTTTAACTGAATTAAATAGAGTGCAATCTTTATACTCACTAAAGATTAAAGCTTGTCCCAATACTGGCGAACTGCCTAATCATGCAAACGGCTTTACTGATGGCAGACGATATCAATCAATCACTAAAAAGATAAGTGGTAAAGAACGAGAATTCCAACAACTCAAGCCCGTTTGTCCAAATTCAACCCTAAATATATTTGAACTTCCTGAGTTATATCAGCTAAATGGTAGAGCTAAGAAAAAGGACACGGTAAATAGAAATAAAGTTATATTTCAAAGACCTCGTTCTCGCAGAAATAAAGAGCTAGCGGCAGGTTTTCTTAACTATAATGATTTCGACTCACAACAGGTTAAATGCAAACATTGCGCTACTCAGTTTAATATCAAGCTCAATCCTCAAAAGGGACAGCAAAATAGCCAAGTTAATGTTCAGCTTTTCATAACATTAATGCGAAAAGGCATCATAAATGGTTTAGTAGATACCTTAGAAATTGCGCCAAAAACAATTTATGACCGAATAACATTCTTTCATCAGCAGTGTATTCAATTTGAAGAATACCATACCCAAAAAAACATTCATAAATTAAAGGGTAAGACACTTAACGTTAGTATGGATAAAATGAAGTTTTATACTAACTGGAGAAAAGGCGGTGAAAGCAAAAGGATCGGTTTATCAAACTTATGCAGTGTTGATAATGATACTCGCTTTGTCTTATCTAGCACATTAAACCTTGATCACACTTCAGACGATAAATTTATCAAGCGTGAAACCCGTAAATATAAAGACTCAGAAAAAGATAATTATAAACGAAGATATGCTCAGTACGTTATCTCTAATAATGATACCTCGCTAACACCAAGAGAAGATGACGGTCTAGGTACAAAAATGCCTGAAAGGTACTTGCTGGTACATCAAACCTATGTGTTATTAACGCACCTAGAAAAATTAAAACGATTTTATAATACGGTTGGTCATGTCAACTTATTTGCTGATAACGATTCTGGCTTTGAAGGTGCTATACCTGCTATTTATCATGACTTGATTAAACAACAGCGATTAACAGCGATACTGTTACGGAAATCTAAACGGGTAAGTGATGAAAAAATCAAATGTGCTGACATAGAGCAATTTTTAGTAAATTTAGCTCCGAAAGATAATATTAAATCACAATGGTATCGTCATCACGATATAATGCCAGCAACGCAAGATGTTGATTTTAAGTTATTAACTCCTATTAATACAACGGCTTATTATAATGCCTCACTACATGGCGTTGATAACTATTTTCAAATGTCACATAGACGGATTAATATGGTTGAAAGACCACTACCAACAGCAACTAATAGTAAAAAGTGGAATGGTTACGGGGCTTACAACCCCAAATATGTTGCCATGTTATTAGATATTTTTAGGGTTTATAATAATTTTGTTTTAACGAATGAAAAATCACTCACTAAGAACAAATTTAAAAAGAACCAAGTCCCTAAAACACCAGCGCAACATATTGGATTAGTTGATAAAACCTTTAATGTACAGGATATTCTTGAATTTAGCGTTGAAAGGTTGGCTATCATTAGGAAAATAAAGGAAAAATCAACTACTAAGTCGAATCCTAAATCAGAGGTGTTTGAAGTTAATATTGAACCTGAATTTAGTTTTTGAATTTTCAATAAAAAAGCACCCGTAATATTAAGGTGCTTTTCAAATTTTACTAGATGAATAAATTATTTCTTTTTAAAGCGTCTAGCTGATAATCCCATTATTCCTAGTGCAAAAATAGCTAATGTCGATGGCTCTGGTACACTCGTGCTACTTACGTTACGAACTAGAGCAACACTAGTATAAAACTCCCTGTCATTTGCGGTATTAAAGAAATCTTCAGCAGAAAGCTGGCTAAAAGGTGCGTTTTCTTCCGTCCCATTGAAAAGGTTATCGCTTAATACTGATGCTCTTTGGAAAAAACCATTATTGTTTTCATCATCACCAAAATATGCATGGACTCCTAGTCGCCCATCATCACCTGTACCATAACCAGCTATACCGTCTGCAATCTCATTTGCTCCGAATAATGCTAAAAACAAGTCATAACTATCTGTATCAGATCCACCAATATAGCTTCCATATTCAATTACGCTCACTGATTCTAATGAACCAGTAGTTGAAAAACCAAAATCTGCAAATAGTCCAAACATTTGAGCGTTACTACTTAATGTCCAACCGTCAGAAGAAAATGTAGCAAGAGAAGAGTTTATTGACTCATTTTTTGTTTCAGTCCACTGAAGCCATTCTATAACTCCATTCGATACTATTTTTGTGTCTGTATCTAACGTGTAACCGTTATGGGTTATTAATGTAGCATTAGCAAAGCTACAAGCAGACAACATCAAACCTGCTACAGCAGCCTGTAAAAATTTTAATTTCATGAAATATTCCCTATTAATCCCTTTCCATTGATCTTGGATTGGCAGTGTAAAAATAAATTGTTATTAATTATCAACTTAACGTGAGCAAATAACACGCCAAAAGCGTAAAAGTGTTTTTTTTTCAGTGGGTTAGTATTAGGTGGGATTAAGACCAATTGACTTTTGTAAAAAAAACCGACACTAAGCGTATGAAAATCAACCAACTAAAGTGGATATAAAAAAAATGAGTAATTGTAAAAGGTTGATATTGTTGAGTGTTTCTACAGGGTGTAGGTGGTAATTAGTTGTATTTACTGGATATTATCTGTGGTACGCATTAAGTTATTGTGAGTAGGGTTATTGTCGCGCAATGATTTCATTGACTTTGACTGTTCTTTGTTAACTAATTGAAGTGATATTACCACTCCAATTAGTTAGTCCCTCATCTAATTGAGTGGTTTTTTTATTTATGAATAACGATTGAACTTGCAGCAAAGTGATTTAAGAAAGAGGCGGATGTACGGAACTAGCGATAGTTAGTGAGTACATCCAACCAAGTTATTATATCATTTGGCAAAAAGATCTTCGTTATTGACCTTTAACTTCAGATAAACCATTAAATATAGCTTTGTCACCTAAGTACTCTTCAATGCGTAATAATTGATTGTACTTAGAAACACGGTCAGAGCGACAAAGTGAACC
>Ga0209292_1002165_pt1 | contig 22892 bp, 15 predicted proteins | sample GOMGulsemesocosm_2_FD_184634 | JGI IMG/M metagenome (GOLD analysis project Ga0209292, IMG submission 184634) | Methane-oxidizing microbial communities from mesocosms in the Gulf of Mexico - GOM9C Gulf of Mexico (SPAdes) (version 2) | ecosystem: Environmental > Aquatic > Marine > Cold seeps... | reverse complement strand
ATCCAAGAAACTACATACACCGTATAGGCCGAACTGCCCGTGCCGGCAAAAGTGGCATGGCGATATCATTCGCTGTAGAAAATGACGTAAGGCAATTAAAGAATATTGAAAACAGCATAGGACAAGCTATTCCTGTTGTTACAGAACAGCCTTTCCATAAAGAATTTTCAAAAGCACCTAAACAAGCGGCGAAAAAGAAACAGGTTAAAAAAACAAATAAGCCAAATAAAACAAGAAGGAAAAAGAGATAAGGACAGATATAAGTTGTTCTTTGAGCGGAGCCATTACAGCTTTAAACTCTTGTTGTTGGATGCTGATTTTCTTAATCAACTTACGTTTTTAAAAGCGTAGGTTGGTTGAGTGGAAGCGAGGCTAGCCTATAATTAACATTAGCCCCTTCATGTACTTCCGGATATTTTCAAAATTTTACGTCAACAGCTACCACTTTACTGACCTAAGGTTTTAGTACCATACCGACAGTTTTGGGGCTGTAAGCAGTCATAAATTATGAGCCGAATCAATATATCTAGCAGTCACAATGAGCCTAAAGCGGAGATTACTTACGCTCTATTTCTACCCCTAATACCAATACCAAATTGTTAAAACTTAATAACTGAAAGCAGGTTCGAATATGCGTCTGTCCATAAAACCTTTTGTTCATCCTTTAATTTAAAATATGTTGCCCTTCTCTGGATTTCTTCATTTTCATAAAAATCACTATTATTAGTCACAATCACCCATTCAGCGGTATGTTCATTATCATCATCTGAAGCTGAGTAAAAATGTTGCATTTTCTTCCCGATTTTATCCGATAATGTGGCAACCAAAGGTAATAAATCAAGATGATTATTAGATATATGTAATACTAATAATCCATCCTCAGTTAAGTGCTTCCAATATAAACGAAAAGCTTCCAACGTCAGCAAATGAACAGGTATAGAGTCACTAGAAAATGCGTCCACGACCAATACTTGGTATTGTTGACTGCCGCTTTCTTCAAGCTCTTTTTGTAAAGTGATCCTTGCATCTCCTAATCGGACAGATACATCAGCTTTTGAATCGGATAAGTAACTGAAGTGATTTTTTGCTGCTACCTCTACATTAGGGTTTAACTCATAAAACACATATTCATCACCTATCCCCCCATAAGTCGCAAGTGTTCCAGTCCCAAGTCCAATAACACCCACTTTTTTAGGGATATTTAAATTAGGTTGCTGTAAAGCTAATGAAACCCCTGTATCAAAACGGTAATAACTTGTGGGAATATTACGGATTGAAGAAGATAACGATTGCGTTCCGTGTGAAGTAGCACCATCAAATAGCATTCTTATTGGTTGTTCAAAGTCATTAAAGTCTTTTACCGTTAAGGTGCCATAGAAATTACGGCTATTAAAAACATCATCTTTGTAATACAAACTATTGAGCTTAATAAAATACAGACTAAATGCTAACAAACCTACGGCACTTGCAACTCCAAGGTAATAGTTTTGTTTTTTCACAGATTTGACCAGATCTTTACTATTGTTTTCTTTCCAAAGAGTGAAAGAAAACAATAGGTAAACAAGTGCTATACCCACAGGGAATTCATAATATTGGGTAAATATATGCTCTGCTACTATTGACGTGAATATACTCCCTACGACACCACCAAGAGCCATAATCAGATAAAACAATGTCAGTTTATTCTTATTAGGTTTCAAGCGAGCAAGTTCTCCGTGACATAACATGCAAGCAAAAAATAAAATTAAGGAGTAAACGGCAACCTGTACAAAAATATTAAACTGTGTACCGATATAGAACATCAATATGGCAGCTAAAGAACAAGCAGCAAAAGATATGAACCAATATTTTCGGACATACCATTTATCATTATTAAAACAGATAATGTATGTCAGTAAATAGATGCAAAGTGGCAAAATCCATAAAAACGGAGTTGGTGGTATGTTTTGGGTCATTGCACTAGTGGTAGAAACCATCAAGATAACACTAGCAGCAGAAAACAGTAGCCATAGTAATATATTTCCAGAGGCTAATGGCCTTTCTAGGTCCTCTTTGTTTCTAGTAGCTTTTGGATTTTCAAATTTTTCACCATATATTTGATATCCCGTAAGAAACATAAAAACTGCAAAAGCACCGTATCCTATTGACCAAATACCTGACTGTGAATCAGTGCTCAGAACAGGCTCAATCAAAAAAGGATATGATAAAAGAGCCAACAAAGATCCTAAGTTTGAAAGGGAATATAAGCGATAAGGTTCAGTATTTTCGGGGATACTGCTATACCATTTTTGAATCAGCGGAGCTGTTGATGACAAAAGAAAATAAGGAAAACCTATACCAATTAATAGTGAAAAAATAATTTCTAACTGAGGCATTCCCCATGCATATGAAGTTTCTCCCACAAATGGAGAAATTGGCAAAAAGAATAAGCTAATACCAATTAGAGCACTGTGAATTATTACTTGGTGATTCAAGCTTGATATTTTTGTAAGGCAATGCGAATACAAGTAACCCAAAAGTAAAAATAGCTGAAAGAACAACATGCAAGCAGTCCATATAGCTGCACCACCACCAAAGAATGGTAATGCCATTTTCGCTAATATAGGTTGGATTTGAAATAACAAAAAAGAACTAAGAAAAATGGTGATTAAAAACTTCATTAATTGACAGGTGCTCGCATTGAAATACTTAGTAGCCTTTTGATTGTGTTACGAATACGAGTCTACTAACTCATTAATAGTAATTATGATTATTGCATACTTTCAAGATGAAATGATAATTCAGTGTTAAACAAACCATACTCTTATTAATGCTAACGACTGCTTTAAGCCTTGGAACTGCCGTTAGTGAGACAAGCTCTAACTTCCGCAATGCGCACTTTTTTGACGTTAGCTTTTAATGTGGTCAAAGTTACCAGTGCTCATTGTTACAACGGTGAAATTGAGACAGCCCACCCTGGCTACCTTGGATCGCAAGATACCTTCTATGTTGGTAATTTAAAAGGCGTTGGTCGTATTTACCAACAGACCTTTGTTGATACTTACAGCAAAATAGCCTTCGCTAAGCTCTACGTTACCAAAACACCAATCACTGCTGCTGATATGTTAAACGATAAGGTTCTGCCTTATTTCTAAGCGCACAACCTGCCCATGTTACGCATATTAACCGACAGTGGTACTGAATATTGTGGTCGTGTTGAACACCATGACCATCAGCTATATCTGGCGATTAATGATATTAACTATACAAAAACCAAAGCGATGTCACCACAAAAAAATGGGATCTGTGAACGGTTTCATAAAACCATATTGAACGAGTTTTATCAGATCACGTTTAGGAAAAAAATCTACTCAACGATGGAGGAATTGCAAAAAGATCTAGACGAATGGATGGATTACTATAACAATGAACAAACTCATCAAGGTAAGAAGTAACCCCCTAGCTTAATCACATTTGTTATAGTTCACTTAAACTTGCCCTGACATCGGCAATGGTGATAAATAATTTACTTTCATCATCTTTAAAGGCGGTAAAACCATATTTTTTATAAAAATGCTTTGAGCCGTCCTTTGCTTCGACAATAATTACTGGAAAAGCGACACTATCACTGGCGCTAAGTAATTTAGCTAGTGCGTCAATTAATAACCATTCACCAAACCCCTGACCCTTATACCTTTTATCAACACCTAAACGCGCGATTAACCCTCCAGAAGTGGAGGACTGATGTTTGTTTTGCAGCTTAGCAGGTAAGCCCTGTAATTCAATAGGTGTCATGGTGAGGGTATAGAAACCAATAACCTGTGAATTGTTGATTGTATCTTCGAGAACAAATGTTCTAGTGTTATCCTTTTTTGCCTGTTGACTTGCCATAGCTTTAAAATAGTGATTTAAGGCTGTTATTTCACAGTTAAAATTATTTCTATCATGCTTAGCTTTATCTAACAGAACAGTTTTCATTATTGTGTTTTACTTTGATAGCGAGAGGCTGCCGTTTTCAATTTAACGTTAGCTGTTACAGGCTTGTCTAAAGCTTCCATTAGCATAATGGAATCATGTTGGCTGAGTTTTAGAAGTTGTTCTCGCTCAATAACTTGTTTGGCTTTTTCTACCGCCGCACTCAAAACAAATGAGTTTATACTGGACATCCCTGCTAATGCAGTAGCCTTACTCAGTAAGTATTGAGTATCAATATCAACCCTAGCAGTGATTCTGGGTAATGTAGTAGCCATAATTTTTCCCTTTGTTTATGTGTGTCAAAATGTCACATCTGTATTATGGCTCATTAATCTTTAATAGACAAGGTTTGTGTCATTGTGGCACATAGAGCTATAAAAAAATAATAAAAGTTATAGTCATAATTATTTGACTAACTCGCAATGGGGGCGAAAGCGAGTTAGAATTAATACTCCAAATCCATTTGAAACTTACATGATTCAATGTCCGCTTTGGGGATTTGAGATCTCATTTTGTGCAAAAATTTTAGATACAATCTCAATTGTGAATGGATGTGAGTTTTTATATAAAAACGACAACTTTAGGATCTCTGAACTGACGTTAATACTCAAAAGCTAACTTCCGCTTTTGGCTAACAGTTGACCTAACGAACAACCATTAGCTAATGTGGCCTTAGCGCACAAAGTGATCGTTTCAATTTGAACGCTGAGTGACTACTTTGGTGGCTTTTTAGGCTGTCAGCCTCGATAAAATCTTATTTACCGAAGGTGGCATTTCAGGTTTTAACTAATATCAATGAGGGGGGGAAATTAGAGCGCCGTGCTCTTTTTGTAACTGTAGCTTTGTTATTAGCTCTGTTATTAATAATTTACCTATTAATAACAGAGCATGTTGCCTATCGTTTCAATCTACATTTATTGTGTTGTTATCTCGACAGTACCTGTTTGTAATTCGTCTGAAGAAACTGTTAACGTGAACTTTCCAACATGGCCTTTCTTGGCTTTTACAATAACAAGGGCTAAACCATTAAAGGCTTCACGCTCTGTTGATTTAAATGACACTAAGTTAGTTGAATCACCGTTATCTGTGGCGACAATTTCTCCTTCGCCTTCAATGCTAAAGTTAAGTTTGTTATTCGACTTTGGCACCATTTGACCATGTTCGTCTACCACTTTAACGGTAATAAATGATAAATCTACGCCATCGGCAGCGATAACCTTTCTATCTGCACTTATTGCTAAGTTAACTGCCTCACCTGTGGTTTTAACAACATCTGTAGCCCATTCTTCTCCATTTTTATAACTAACAACTTTCAATTCGCCTGCTTGGTAAGTAATGTCATCCCAACGAAGTCGGTATTCATATTGGCCCTTTGTTTTACGACCAAGTGATTTACCGTTCAAGAATAATTCAGCTTCATCGCCAGAGGTAAATACATGTACGGGAGTAACTTTTCCTACTCGTTCCGGCCAGTTCCAGTGGGGTAAAATATGTGCCATTGGAAAGTCAGGACGCCAGTGCGCTTGATACAAATAGAACCTGTCTTTTTTAAAGCCAGCTAAATCAATAACGCCAAAATAAGAGCTACGAGCACCATAATACGGTGTAGGTTCACCTAAGTAATCCCAGCCACTCCAAACAAAACCTCCAGCTACATAAGGATGCTTTTCTAATGAGCCAAATACTTTATCAGCGGAAGAGCCAAACGGTGTGGTGTATAATTCATAGCCACTTACTTGCATGTCTTTTGGGTTACCACCAACGCCGTCACTAACCGGTGCTGTATTCTCTTTCGAAACTGGGAAGGTATACTCGCCACGAGAACTCACCGCGGCAGCATTTTCACTGCTTAAAATAACCTTGTTAGGAAATTTTTTATGGAAGGCTGGGTATAAAGGCGGTGTGTTTATGCCTTTAAGGTGAGAATAACCCGGTGCATTTCGTATACCTTCACCTTGATAATTTAAGCTAATACTACTCATTACATCAGGTAGTGGCATATGAGGTTTAGCGTAATTCATCCCTGAGGCAGTAGGGCGGGTTGGATCTTCTTCGCTAACGATATTATTTAATACTTTACCTATTTCAGCACCTGCTTCACCTGTATATTGTTCGCCTACTTCATTACCAATGCTCCATAAAATTACTGAAGGGCTATTACGGTCACGGCGTATGAATGAACGCATGTCTGCTTCACTCCATTCAGGGAAAATTAGATGAAAATCAAGAGGTGTTTTTTTTCTTTCCCATACATCAAATATTTCATCTACGACCAGAAAGCCCATTCTGTCTGTTAATTCAAGTAACTCTATGGCAGGTGGGTTATGTGCTAAACGTATGGCATTAACGCCCATTTCTCTTAATATTTCGAGCTGACGCTCTGCCGCTCGAACGTTAAACGCTGCTCCTATAGCACCTAAGTCGTGATGTTGGTTAACACCTTGAATATAAATATGTTCATTATTAACAAAAATACCTTTGTTACCATCAAAGCGCACTTCACGAATACCGAAACGAGTTTCTAGTTGATCAATAATTTTGTTATTTTTCTTTATTCGGGTAACAGCAAGATAGCGATTAGGTGTTTGTGTGGGATAAGGGCCCCAAAGGCGAGGGTTATCTATGGTTACTGAGCCAAAAATTTTACTATGTTTACCTGCTAGTGCTTTTGTTGGTGCTGGTTTGATGCTGGTAATAATTTCAGACGACTTATTACCATCGGCATCTATTTCATAGATATCGGTAATAGCAGTGATCTCGGCATGAGTGGCTGAGTCGTTATCAATAGTAACGGTAAAATCAATTTTAGCCTGTGTTTCAGATACTTCTGGCGTAGCTACATGTGTGCCCCATTGAGCGATATGAACCGCATTTGTTTTTGTTAACCAAACATTACGGTAGAGACCGCCACCAGGATACCAACGAGAAGATGCTGGCGGATTATCAACACGAATCGCTAATTGGTTTTTACCACCAATTTTAATATAGGGAGTAAGATCAACCTGCCATGAAGCGTAGCCATAAGGCCAGCCACCTACTAAATGGCCATTTAACCATACCATGGCATATGACATAGCACCGTCAATATCGAGTAGTATTGACTTACCCAAGTCTGACTCTGGAATAGTAATGTTTTTTCGATACCAGGCAACACCGGGACTAGGTAAACGACCCATTCCTCCACCAACGGGTGCTCCCCAGCCTTTGTAAAATGGTCCTTCAATAGCCCAGTCATGAGGGACTTCTACGCTTTGCCATTGGCTATCATCAAAGTCGGGTTGTACAAAGGCAAACTTACTACCAGGAGATTCGCCACTTGGACGTTCTGCATGCTTTTTTGGGTCTTTTATAAAGTCATTGGCTGTGGGTAATATCCAAGGTTTTAATATTTGTTGCTTGGCCTGAATGTTAATAGCTTCGGTTGGCATGGCATCTGCGGCCTTACCATCTTCGTCATCATCAAAAGTAGGGCGAACATCGTAGATCAAAGCATCCGCTTTTTTAGCATCAGCGTATTTCATAAAACGCCAATCATCATTAAGTAACACTCGCTCACGCGAAAGTTGGTGGTTTGATTTTATTGGTTGTTGAGTTACTTGGTTAGTATCTTTGCAAGCTAACAGCAGTGCGCTACAGCTAAATAGCAACGTAAAACCCGCGAAAAAAGATTTTTTCATCTTGTGTGAATCCTTGGCATTAATAATCCATAGAATTAAGCATTCAAAAAATTATTATTATAATTTCAGCATGCCTAAATCGGAGGGAGTTTACTTTTATAGGTATCAGAGATGAGAAAATATTATCTAAGTATGTAAAACATGTATACAAGTGATAGGTTATGTTTTTTGGTTATTGAACAATGAAAATTTATTAGCCAATATATCTATTTATTGGCTTATAAAAGATATGTTTAGAGGTTAGATACGCACAGACTGTTTTTGCTTAACAAGTAGGTCAAACTCATGGTCTTCAAAATATTCAGGGTACGTATTTTGAACTTCTTGCAATGTGGTGAATATTTCTTGTAGATGAATGCTCATATGAGTTCTGGCCTGTTCTACGCTTCCACTTTTAATTGCTTCAACTAAATCTTTATGTTGTTGGATAATTCGAGTGAAATTTCCGGATACACCTTGCAGACTTAAGTTTCTCACGCGGTCAATATGAGCTTTTTCATGTTGAATGATGTTTGCTGCACGATCGAAATGAGTGAAGTCAGCTAGGATCTGGTGTAATTCATCGTCTAAAGCTAAGAAAGTAAGCGAATCATGAAGTTCTGCTGCTTCTTCTTGTTTTTTTATAACTACTTCACATTTTGTAATTAACTCAGGGGTGTGATGTTTAGTAACTAAAGAGATAATTGCAACTTCTAAGGCTTCTCTAATAAATTGTGCTTCTAGAATTTTAGTTAAACTCAGTTTAGTGACAAAAGTACCACGTTGTGGTCTTACTTCAATAAACCCTAAATTAACAAGTTTAGATATAGCTTCACGAACAGGGGTACGGCTAATACCAAACTGCTGAGCTAAATTAGTTTCAGGTAACTTTTGTCCAGGCAAAACTTCCATGCTGACAATGCTATTTCTAAGGTAATCAAAAACTTGGGCTGAAGTAGCTTTGTCATAATTGATCTGTATTTTTTTTAAAGTAATATTTTGCATAGTTAATGACAAAAACTGAATGTTGTTTTATTAATTGCATTGAGTATACCCCAAGTACAAACGACTTCAACGATATAGATATAAAATATCATTATAGATCCGCCAATATACAGAGTAAGCTTTCGGCTGAGTTATTACACAATAAGGCATAGTTACTCGTTAAAGATTCAATAAAGACAGGACTTGATATTAGTTTCTCATTAAATATTGATAATGACATAAAGTGTTTAACATCTTGTTGTGGATTATCCTGACATTTTGTACCGATATTGAGTAGTTCGGTTTGCAATGGGTCAATCAATTCTGAGCCATCTTTACTTTTTTCAACGATAAAACGCATCCACGCTGCAATAGTTAGGCAGCAGTGTGTGATAGGTTGATTATTTTCAATATTGGCAGAAATTACCGGAAGAATTCTCATTGGTAACTTTTGAGAACCATCCCAAGCAATTTGTGCTAATAAATGTTTTATTTCTGGATTACGGTAACGCTGTATTATTTCTTGGCAATATTGTTCAAAGTCCATATCAGCGGGTACTGAGAAAGATGGCTTTATCTCATTAGCTAACATTTTACTTATTACGGTATGCAGTGCCGGTTGGTGAATGGCATCAAAGACAGTCTCAATATTAAGCAAACAACCTAAATACGCCAAAGTAGAGTGGGTGGCGTTTAAAACTCTTAGTTTTGCATTCTCATAACCGGCAACATCTTTAGTAAAATTTACGCCAACATTTCGCCAAGCGGGAATATCATCAGGTAATATATCTTCAATCACCCATTGTGTAAAAGCTTCACGCTTTATGGGCCAGTTGTCTTGATAGTTATATTGCTGTTCTATTTGTTTTGCCAACTCGCCATCTGTTGCGGGTGTGATTGAATCGACCATAGTGCAAGGACATATAACATGATTGAGGATATATTTTGCTAAATTATTATCTTGATGTTGAGCAAATTCTACTAGGGCAAGTTTTAATTTTTTGCCGTTGTCGCTCACATTATCACAACTGACAATAGACAAGGGTTGGATGTTATCTTGTAGCCGTTTTTGACAAGCCAGTACTAACAAACCAATGGCTGATTGTGGTTTTTCTTGCGCGCTGAGGTCATTTTTTATAACCGCGTCATTTACATCTAAATGCCCATCGGCGTTTAAGTAATAGCCTTTTTCAGTGATCGTTATAGTGACTATTTTAGTACTAGGTGCACATAAGCGAGTGAGTACTTTTTCATAGTCTTCTTGGTAGGCGAGTACTTCTTTTATGGCGCCAATAATGGTGGTATTAATTTTTTTATCTAGCTCAACTAAGCTATATAGCCCTTGTTGAGGGCTTAGCTGTTTTTTTACGTTATTACTGTTTAACGCCACAGCACATATGCCCCAATTTCCTTGCTGAAGGTTTAGTGCTTGTTCTGTATACCAAGCTTGATGAGATCGGAAAAATGCACCTGGTCCAAGGTGAACAATACCTATGTCGGTCTTGTCACGGTTATATTTAGGTTGAGCAATACTTGACGGTATTTTGTTTAAATTTGTGTTATTTAACTGCATTTTATGTATTTAATCTCGATTAATTTCTGCCACGAAGGTAAGTGTCTTTTACTAAACCATAAGTGAGTTGGTAAGCAATATCATGTGCGTGATTTATTGATAGCCTATGTTCAGATACTAAGTTTGCTAAAAAACGGCAATCCATTCTTCTTGCAACATCATGCCTTGCTGGTATTGATAAAAACGCACGTGTATCGTCGTTAAAACCAACGGTATTATAAAACCCCGCTGTTTCTGTTATTTGTTGACGATATCGCAGCATGCCCTCTGGGCTGTCATGAAACCACCAAGGAGGTCCTAATTTTAAACATGGATAGTGTCCTGCTAATGGAGCAAGTTCACGCGAGTACGTTGTTTCATCTAAGGTAAACAAAATAACAGTGAGAGCAGGGTTATTACCAAACTTATCTAATAGTGGTTTTAGCATATCAACATAGCTAATAGATTCGGGTATATCGGCACCTTTGTCTGTGCCATATTGACTAAATATTTGAGCATTGTGACTTCGTGCTACACCAGGATGAATTTGCATAACCATGCCATCTTCAATACTCATTTGTGCCATTTCAGTAAGCATTTGGCCTCTGAAAATATCAGCTTCTACACTTGAGTTGCTGCCAGCAATACACTTAGCGAAAAGGGCCTCACACTGATTAAGAGTTAAATCGGCTGTACGGGCAGTTTTATGGCCATGATCTGTTGCTGTAGCACCGTGATAACGAAAGAATGCGCGTCGTTTTCTTAGCGCAGCTAAATAGCCTTGCCAATTTTGAGTATCTTCGCCTGTTTGTTCAGCCATAACGGCTAAGTTTTTGACAAAACTTTCACCTTCAGGATCTATAACATCATCGGGTCTAAAAGACGTAATAACTTGTTGCTCTAACCCTGTTCCTTTTAAAGCACTGTGATGAGTTAATTTGTTGGTGGCACCTTCAGTGGTAGCAATAAGTTCAATGTTAAATTTGTCTAATAGCGCTCTTGGTTTAAATTCTGCTGTGGCCAATTGTTGATTTATGGTGTCGTAATAATAATCAGCAGATTCAACATTTAGTTCACAATCCATTTTAAAGACATGATAAAAAACATAATCCATCCATATGCGGGAAGGGGTGCCATGAAATAAATGATAATTTTTAGCAAAAATGTGCCAAGCAGCGCGATAGTTGGTTGAGGTTTCATTACCATCAACGCGGGCAATACCTAGATCTGACAAAGAGATACCTTGGCTATATAACATACGAAAAACATAATGATCAGGTATAAGTAATAATGTTGTCGCATTTTCAAAATTGTTATTTTCTGCAAACCAACGGGGATCAGTGTGCCCATGTGGGCTGATAATGGGTAAATCGTGAATTTCGCTATATAGCTCCTGGCAGATACTTCGGGTCAGTTTATCTGCAGGAAATAAACGGTTTTCATCAATAAGCATGTTGATTTTTGACAAGATTACACCATTAAATTTTTGAATATATTAAGCGTAAACCATAGCAAAAAAAAATATCGAAAACTCATGGCTAAATAAAATCATAACTTTAATGTGTTATTAAATAATAGGTTCCGTACTAGGGAATGGTTTAATTACAGCTGCATAAACCGAACTTCTTTCTAACAAACCTCTTTTGATAAAAGCAGTAAATCTATTGTTATTGATATTTTTTATCGAGGTAGAGAGATTTCGTAACTGAAATGTGACACAGAGTAAAAGTCTTAAACTTGTATACAAGGTAACATCTATGAAATATAAATAATTATGTGGTATTTCTTATGATGAAAAAGTGTAATTTTCCTTTATTAATGATGTTTCTAGTCTGCGCTTGTAATACCGCCAAAGTTCCAAAACCCTCATCTTCTCAAGCCGAATCGGCCGAAAGTTCCAGTGTAATACACCATAAAAAACAAGCCTCATTTGATTGGTTTGAATATCAAGGAAAAGATAAACTTTTTGATGAGCCGCTTGTAAAGGGAAAATTTCAAAACCCTATCGTTTCTGGCTTTTTTCCTGACCCAAGTATTACGCGTAAAGGTGATGATTATTACATGGTTCATTCGTCATTTTCATATGCACCCGGCGTACCTATTTTACACAGTACTGATCTCGTTAATTGGCAGCTCATTGGTCATGCATTATCTAATTCAAAACAGCTTGATTACAGTGGATTAACCGTATCAAGAGGCACGTTTGCACCAACCATTCGTTATCATGATGGTTTGTTTTATATGATTACTACCGCCGTTGACAGTGGCGGAAACTTTTTTGTTACTGCTAAAGACCCCGCAGGAGAATGGTCTGAACCTTATTGGTTGCCTGAAATTGGTGGTATTGATCCAGACATCTTTTTTGATGATAACGGTAAAGTATACATTGCCCATAACGACGCTCCTATCGGTGAGCCTTTATATCAAGGACATCGAGCCGTATGGTTGTGGGAATATGACATGGCAGCGAAAAAAGTAATAAAAGACTCCGGAAGAGTGATTGTTAATGGCGGAGCGGATATTAGTCAAGAACCTGTTTGGGTTGAAGGGCCACATATATATAAAGTTGCTGGTTGGTATTATTTAATGTGTGCTGAAGGGGGGACTTCAGTGCAGCATTCAGAAGTTATTTTTCGCACTAGAAGCTTAACTGAAGCTTTTGTTCCTTATAGTGGCAACCCTATTTTAACGCAACGCGACCTTGATAAAGAACGCGCTAATCCAATTACCAGTACCGGTCATGCCGACATGATACAAACCCCTGCGGGGGATTGGTGGGCTGTGTTTTTAGCGACTCGCCCTTATGAAGGTGATTTATATAACACTGGCCGGGAAACCTTTTTGTTACCGGTGAGTTGGAAAAATGAATGGCCTGTAATTCTTGAGAAAGGAAAAACAATTCCACATCAAGTTATTAAGCCTAAGTTAACGAATACCTTAGCGAATAGCGATACTTTAACTGGAAACTTCACTTGGCGTGATGATTTTACTAGTAGCGAGTTAGGTTTGCAGTGGAACATACTCCGTAGTGTAAATAACGATTGGTATCAGCTAGATGGAGAATATGTCACGTTAACCTCTTCACCAATACAACTGACTGATCTTGATCAACCAGTGTATTTAGCTCGTAGACAGCAACACTCCAGTTTTCAAGCATCCACGTCATTAATTTTGCCTTCTTCAAAGTACATTTCAGCAGGTATCGTTGCCTTGCAAAACGGACGATACCACTACTATTTTGCAGCGAAAAAGCTAGTTAAGGGCTACCAATTATTTTTAGAACAGGTAGAGGACGGTAAAGTGAATACTCTAAAAACTAGGGTTATAGATGCCAAAGCTGGACAAAAAATAGAGCTAGCTATTGATGGTAATGGAGGACGTATTTCTTTCACTTATCAAATAGCAGACCAAAATCCAGTTGTATTGGGGTCTGATTTAGATGCCACTATGTTAAGTACTGCAAAAGCCGGGGGCTTTGTAGGAACAACTTTAGGCATACATAGCCGAGTAGAAGATGCGAAAAATTAATTTCTTTAAATAATAAAAGTAAGAAGAATTATGACCACTAATACAGCAACAGCAGAAGATATAAGTATCGGTAATTACCGATATCGAATTTTGGCATTATTAATGTTTGCCACCACTATTAATTATTTCGATAGAAGTATTATTGGTGTTATGGCGCCAACGCTTGAAAAAATGTTCAATTGGAGTAATACCGATTATGCCAATATCATGATTTCATTCAAAGTAGCATATGCGTTAGGTATGCTTACTATGGGTGGCATGATAGACCGTTTAGGCACAAAAAAAGGTTATACCTTATCTATTTTAATCTGGAGTGTTTTTGGTATGTTGCATGCCGTTGTAAGACCGGCATTTAGTGTTATTGGGTTTGCAGCAGCTCGATTTGGTTTAGGTTTTGGCGAGTCAGGAAACTTCCCCGCAGCAGTTAAAACGGTTGCTGAATGGTTTCCTAAAAAAGATCGCGCCTTTGCAACGGGTATATTTAACGCAGCCACTAGTATTGGCGCAATTGCCGCGCCTTTTGTTGTAGGTGCTATTGTTTCTGTTGACGGTGAAAATTGGCAAATTCCTTTTCTCATTACTGGCGTATTAAGTTCTATTTGGATTGTTTTATGGTTACGTACTTATAAAAAACCTGAAGATCACCCTAAAGTCACTAAAGAAGAATTAGCTTATATTCAAAGCGACTCAGTTAAAGAATCTAACGAAACATTACCGTGGCGACAAGTGGCTAAAAAACGCCAAACTTGGGCTTTTGCGGTTGCTAAAATTACTGATGCTGTTTGGTGGTTTTATTTGTTCTGGGGAGCAAAATTCTTAGCTGATACCTTTGACGTAAATATTAAAAATATCGCCATTCCTTTTTTCATTATTTATTTTTTAGCCGATGTTGGCAGTATTTTTGGTGGTTACATATCGGGTTATTTTATGAAGAAGGGTTGGACTGTCAATAAGGCTCGAAAAATGACCTTGTTGTTTTGCGCCATTATTATTTTACCGGTGAGTTTTGTTGCTATTACCGACAATAAATGGGTTGCGATTTTATTAATTGGGCTAGGTTCAGCGGGCCATCAGGCATGGTCTGCCAATATATTTACACTTGTTTCTGATGTTATGCCGAAAAAAGCGACCGCTTCTGTTGTAGGTATTGGCGGGATGGTGGGAGCAATCTCAGGCATGGTTGCTGATGTATTGTTAGGTTCTACGTTAGACCAAGCGGGTAATCAGGGCTATTTTTATGCCTTCTTAATTGCGGGTTCAATGTATTTAGTTATTTTGGGTTTAGTACACTTAATTTTGCCTGATATGACGCCATTAGATGAAAATTTGAATGAGATTAAAGAATAAACAATTTAAGTTTGTTTTGTTGTGTTAAAGGAAAAGTATTTTGAAAATTATTGATGCAAGAGTCATTGTTTGTAGTCCAGGAAGAAACTTTGTCACGTTAAAAATTATGACTGATGAAGGACTGTATGGCATTGGCGATGCTACGCTAAATGGCCGTGAAAAATCTGTCGTGTCTTACTTGCAAGATTATGTGATTCCAATGCTCATTGGAAAAGATCCCCAGCGTATTGAAGATATTTGGCAATATTTGTACCGTGGAGCTTACTGGCGGCGTGGGCCTATAGGAATGACGGCTATTGCTGCTGTTGATACTGCTTTGTGGGATATTAAAGCTAAAGCCGCGAATATGCCTTTATATCAATTATTGGGAGGGCGTAGCCGTGACAAAATTATGGTTTACACACATGCCAATGGTGTTGATCTATCTTCAACTCTTGATGAAGTGGGTAAGGCTATTGAACAGGGTTATAAAGCCGTAAGGGTGCAGTCTGGTATTCCCGGCGTAGCTGGTACTTATGGCGTTTCCAAGGAAGGGGTAAAGTATGAGCCAGCTAATTCTGACTTACCATCAGAAGATGTATGGTCAACTGAAAAATACCTCAATTTTGCTCCTAAATTATTTGCAGAAGTACGTAAACAATATGGTGAAGATATTCATTTATTACATGATGTTCATCATAGATTGACGCCTATTGAAGCCGCAAGGTTAGGAAAGGAATTAGAGCCTTACCATTTGTTTTGGATGGAAGATCCAGTTCCGGCTGAAAATCAAGAAAGTTTTGAGTTAATTCGTCGCCATACCACGACCCCAATTGCGGTCGGTGAAGTCTTTAATTCGATACATGATTGTCGTGAACTTATTCAAAACCAGTTAATTGATTATATTCGAAGTACAGTTGTACATGCAGGCGGCATTAGCCAACTGAAAAAAATAGCCGATTTTGCGAGTTTGTATCATGTTAAAACGGGTTGCCATGGTGCTACTGACTTATCTCCTGTTTGTATGGGAGCTGCCTTACATTTAGACTACTCAATTTCAAATTTTGGTATTCAAGAACATATGGCGCACAGTGAAGAAATGGAATCTGTATTTACTCGCGATTATCGCTACGAAGATGGTTACTTCACTCCCGGTGAAGCGATTGGTCACGGGGTTGATATTGATGAAAATGAAGCTAAGAAGTATCCATACAAACGTGCTTGTTTACCGGTTAATCGATTAGAAGATGGTACTTTATGGAATTGGTAGCGACTGAGTAACCTCAACTCGGGTTAAGTAAAACATCATCAACTAAAAAAACGCCGTTAAATTTACTTAACGGCGTTTTACGTTAACAGCTGCATTATTAACTGAAAGGTTACAGTACTTTAATACCTCTATCTTAAGATCCCCTCGGCATTAACCACAGTATTAACATTTAAATGGAAAGCAGTGCCTTAGCTTTTTAATCACACTTTAAGCTAAAGCACCCTTATAGAAGGAATAATAATTATACTGGCGCTAACCTTGTCCAGGAGCGTTAGGAAAGCTTAGCGAACGATAATGTTCTAAAGTTTTTTGGGGTTTAGACAAACCTTTTGGTAATGGTCGTTTGGCAAAGGTTTGAAAATACAAAACACAAGCATCTCGCCACCATTTGGCTTCTTTTACTTGAACGGATAATGCCATACTAACCTGATTAAATTGACTTGGTGTTATGTGCTCTTCTAATAATTTCCATTGTTTATCCATTTCTACAACAGCAGCAGCGCCATCGTAATAATGATTAACTAATTCATCCCATAAAATTTCACCTGAAGCCATTTGATAATCCCAAGGTAAGTGATGGAACCACAATAATAGATTCTCTGGTGTTTGGCTTGGATCAGAAAATATTTCTTTCCATGGTTTGGCATACTGAGCGACACCATTTTCACCGGTAATAGTTCTATCTAACCCAATACCTTTTTCATCTGCTCTGTGGTAGTAAACAGGGTTCCAATCAGCTCGACTTAAATCATCAACCCAAGGTCCAGGACCATAATGATGACCAGTAGCCATTAAATGGTGGAGGCCAAGAGGGGTCATATAATTCACTATATGTTCACGTGAACCCATCATTAATTTGTTAATCACTTCAACCGCTTTTTGTTCCTTGGTTAAAGTCATTTTTATCCATTCATTTGCTATGTCAGAAGAGCTTAATTGGTGGTCCCAAGCAAGGCGACCAAAAGCATACCAATTTGACTGTGCAAAAATGTGCCCGGTCCAATTACGGTCTGTACCTATATTCGCAACGCCAGCCATAACTGTTAGGGCTTTATTATCTAAAGTACCGTCAATGACTTTCGCTACCGTTGAGCCTTGGCCTTTAACTAATGTATCGGTATCTAGCACCTCTTCGTACAAGGGTGCTAGGTAGGCTAAATGCGTACTAAAACCTAAATATTCTTGAGTAATTTGAAATTCCATTGCCAGAGGCGTTTTAGGCATGGCACCAAATAGCGGACTAAAAGGTTCACGTGGTTGAAAATCAATAGGTCCATTTTTTACTTGAATACTAATATTTTCAGCAAACTGACCGTCCAATGGAACAAACTCTTTATAGGCTTGTAATGAGCGTTCTGTTTTATCTTCATGTGAATATACAAATGCACGCCATATAACGTTCCCTCCAAAAGGAGATAACGCCTTGGCTAACATGTTTGCGCCTTCTGCATGAGTTCGGTCATAATCACCGGGTCCTGGTTGTCCTTCAGAATTAGCTTTTACTAAAAAACCACCAAAGTCAGGAATTACGTTATAAATTTCTTTAGCTTTGTTTTGCCACCATTTTTGTACATTATTATTTAGGGGGTCGGAAGTGTTTAAACCACCGATTTGTTGTGGCGAGCTAAACTTAACTGATAAATAAACTTTAATACCATAAGGTCGGAATATGTCAGCTAACGCTTTAACTTTTTTTATCCAAGCGGGAGTTAATATGAGTGAGTTGGCATTGACATTGTTAAGTGCTGTGCCGTTAATTCCAATGGAGGCGTTTGCACGAGCATAATCTGTATAGCGTTGAGATTGTATCTCAGGTAGTTTATGCCAGTCCCAAATTGATTCACCTGCATAACCGCGTTCAGTATGCCTGTCTAAGTCATCCCAATGGTTAAGCATTCTAATTTGAGTTTTTGGCTGTTCAATAATATTAAGGGCATTAATGCTTTGACCCGTTTGTAATAGCTGAATAAAGCGGTAGGTGCCGTAAAGTAAACCAATATCAGAATTTGCAGAGATTAAAGTTCGCTTCCCCTTTTTATCCTTAACCGTTTTTATTAAAAAACCTTCTTCTCCTAGTTGTTCTATTTGAGATTTTATCTGGTATTGACTAACTAAACGCTTGTTTGTTTTCTCAATAAGTAAATCACTTTGAACAGATTTATTTAACGTGACACTCACTTTTGATCCTAACAAGCTTGGTATGGCTTGTTCTAATTCTTGAGCGATAATATTAATCGTATCTGAGTGACCGTTTATATTTGCATTAGCAAGAGAAGATGAATAGGACTCTCGTTGTTGTTTATTACTAATTAAGTCATATTTGAGCCAAAGCCGATAACCGTCTTCATCAGCAACACTTGTTTTACTGTAAGTAATCGGGCTAATGAATATGGTTAATAGTAACGTCATTACAAATACTAGTTTCATAGTAACCTCTAATTTATTATTGATAAAATTTGGTGTTATTTAACCATTTTTTTTAGGGTGATCGGCTGGATAAATTTAAAAAGAAATACCATTAATAAATAAAGTAATCATTGGGTTAATCTTTCAGATGATTTATGGCTTTTTTAACTTTTATTTAAGATGAAGTAGGAACTAAAGGGGAGTGAAGTGAATTAATAATGGAACTTTTTATTCGTTCAAATAAAAAGCCTCAATATAGGTAGAGGCTTTTGGTTATTCTATGTACCTACTATATAAAGTTATAGCATGTTCAGAATACGCGGATTAAATTCTGCTTTTACTTAGATCCGATTCAATTTGCAGTTCCATTTTTTTGTTTATCTCATAAAAGAATAAACTTGCTACCCCAATTAAAAATGGGATAGGGGCATAAACGCTGATAGCAAATTTAATGCCTTCAATCGTTTCAGGTGTTTGGGTAACCAAGTCTGCATTATAGTTGTAGCCGGCTAAAATTGCGGCAACTAATGAGCCACCTATTGCCAATCCTGCTTTTAGGCCGAAGAGCATTGCTGAAAAAATAATGGCAGTAGCGCGGCGGTTATTTTTCCATTCCGAGTAGTCAGCAACATCAGCAATCATCGCCCATAAAATAGGGGTAGTAATACCGTAGAACAAACCATGAAGGATTTGTGAACCAAACATTAAGGCAATAGATTCAGGAGAATAAAAATAGAAAACCATAATGAATAGAGTAGATATGAATAACGCAACGGCAAACACATCTCTTTTACCGAATTTGTCTGCTAACGGTTTTGAAAAACAAATACCGATAATCATAAAAATAATACCGCAGGCATTAAAGATACTATTACCTGAAATTGCGGTATCTTTTGGCCATTGAAATTCAGTTAGTCCAAAATTGGTCAGGAAATTATTTAAGCCGATAATAAAGCTGTTAAACCCGATATTTTGTTGAAATTGAACCAAGTGCGCTTCATTAACATAGTTTTGGAAATAGTAAATATACATGCCGCCTTTAAGCGCGAGAGTAATAAAGACTAAAATGGTCAATATTAACATCACGATCCATGGCCGATTTTTGAAAAGGTCGATAAAATCTTGTTTTATTGATGACTTTTGCTCTTCTTTGGTAATTACGCGTTCTTTTGTCGTTAAAAAAGTGATCAAAAAGAATACCGTACCAATTAAGGCGAACATGGTCATGGTTTTTTCAAACCCGACTGCTTTATCACCATCTCCCATAATTAATACTAACGGTAACAATAATACTTGAATCACAAACTGAGCGATCATTACCGCAACAAAACGATAAGACGACATGCTGTTCCGCTCAGACATGTTTCCGGTAATAACGCCGCTTAATGCAGAGTAGGGTAAGTTATTCGCTGAGTACAACAAGACTAATGCTACATAAGTAACAAGTGCGTAAATAAACTTTCCTTGCTCTGAAAGATCAGGGGAAGTAAAAGCTAAAATTGAAAGTATACCAAACGGAATTGCGGTCCAGAGGATCCAAGGGCGGTACCTTCCCCAACGAGTATTGGTTCTGTCGGCAATCATACCCATTACAGGGCTAAAGAATGCTCCTATCATACCACCAATAAAAATAACAAAGGTGGCTTTATCCGCTGGGATTTTATATACGTCAGTATAAAAAAAGGCGATAAAAGTAACGAATGTTTGAAAGATTAAATTTGCTGATAAATCGCCTAAGCTATAGCCTATTTTTTCAGTAACAGATAATTTTTCCATAGCAGGATTATCGTCCGTCGTTATGTTTTCAGTATCTAATGTGGTTGTTGTCATAATTATTATTTTGATTAGCTTTTTTAATCATTCTAAAGAGTTTACATAAATACAACATTGTTATTTTACTCAATGACATTATTTTATGTGATGAAATATTTAACGTTATGTTTAAATGGCAGTGAAAAGTTGTACAGTTTTTTCTTACTAAGGGCTATTTACGCCTTCTGAATAACTAAAAAATCCGCTATTAGTTTTGCTAATAGCGGATTTTTATCTAGATTAATTCTGTGTTATTTAAAAATAACACCGTTAACTTGGTTTTCAAGTAGTTCTTGTTTACCAGATACATGCTGAGGATTCAGATCGCTATCAACAGCCAGCTTAGCAAGTGACTCAAGAGAGTAGTCACCCGTTAAAATGTTTTGACCTAATGACTTATCCCAGCCAGAGTAACGCTGAATTTTGTTATTGGCTAAGAAGTCATTTTCAACCATTTGTGCTGCTTTCTTTAAAGCTGCTGCACAGGTATCCATACCGCCAATATGACCGATGAATAAATCTTCTGCATCAATGCTTTGACGACGAAGTTTAGTATCAAAGTTAAAACCACCAGAAGTAAAACCACCATTTTTCAAAATTTCGTAACAAATTAACGTCATTTCTTCAACGCTATTTGGAAATTGGTCGGTATCCCATCCTAATTGAGGATCACCACGGTTAGCATCAATTGAACCAAATACATCAAGTGCAAAAGCCGTTGCAATTTCATGTTGGAATGAATGACCAGCTAAAGTGGCGTGATTGGCTTCAATATTTACGGCAAACTCTTTCTCAATGCCAAACTCGGTTAGAAAACCATGTACGGTTGCAGTGTCGTAATCATATTGATGTTTAGTTGGCTCTTGCGGTTTAGGTTCGATAAGTAATAAACCTTCAAAACCTATTTTGTGTTTATGCTCTACCACCATTTGCATGAAACGGCCAAGCTGAGCTCGTTCACGTTTTAAGTCAGTATTAAGTAAGGTTTCGTAGCCTTCACGGCCGCCCCATAATACATAATTGTGTCCGCCTAATTTCTTGGTTGCATTCATAGCATTGAATACTTGGGTTGCTGCATAAGCAAAAACTTCAGGATCAGGATTAGTTGACGCACCTGATTGATAACGCGGATGGCTAAATGCATTCGCAGTACCCCAAAGTAACTGTAAACCAGTTTCCTCTTGTTTTTGCTCAAGTACGTCAGTCATACGTGCAAAGTTTTCAACGTATTCTTTAAGTGAATTACCTTCTGGAGATACATCAATATCGTGAAAACAATAATAAGGTACGTTAATTTTGTCGAAAAATTCAAATGCAACATCAGCTTTTTGTAGAGCGCGTTGCATAGCATCACCTGACTCTAACCAAGGACGGTTGTAGGTATTACCACCAAACACATCAGCGCCATTCCAACAAAAATTATGCCAATAGCAAGAAGCAAAACGCAAATGCTCTTTCATGGTTTTACCAAGAATGATTTCTTCTGGGTTGTAATGTTTAAAGGCTAATGGATTTGTAGAATCAGTTCCTTCAAATTGAATTTTGTTTATTTTCGAAAAGTATGATGACATTGGTCACTCCTGTTTAAATTACCTGACTTAGAATGACTAACCGGTAATGAAAAATAATTGGGTCCATATTAAGGTTTACTACCTTAAGCCTCTATTATGGATTTTAACTGTGTTTTTTCTTTTTTATGTTTTTCTATTTTTTTGTGAGGAGTTTAACTCATGTATTCAACCATAAGTTTGAAATATGATCTTGGGATAATAGTGGACGATACTAGGCTTGAACCAGTGACACGGCGCGGACTGTAAAGGGTAGAAGGTGCTGTTCTTATGATGTTGTTTATATAGACGAAAGACATTGTCACTTTTAGTGCTTATTTAATACACCACCGAGAACGCAGAACCGCTACACGGCACAGAGAAAATAAAGCGCTATATTTTTACTCGGTGTTCTCAGTGTCCTCTGTGGTCGGTTTTGTTTTTTGGTTACATAATGTTGAATGAGACTAGGCTGAACCAGTGACACGGCGAGGGCTGTAAAGGGTAGAAGGTGCTGTTCTAAAGGTATTGTCTCTTCTTTTCTTAGATATACACCACCGAGAACACAGAACCGCTACACGGCACAGAGAAAATAAAGCGTTATATCTTTACTCGGTGTTCTCAGTGTCCTCTGTGGTACATTCTTTTTTTTGGTGGCTGAATACTGGTGGACGATACTGGGCTTGAACCAGTGACACGGCGCGGGATGTAAAGAGTAGAAGGTGCTGTTCTAACTGAGTTTTTCTAAAGATATTGTTTTTGAATATTAAGATAAAATAATGGTGGACGATACTGGGCTTGAACCAGTGACACGGCGCGGGATGTAAAGAGTAGAAGGTGCTGTTCTAATTGAGTTG
>Ga0209292_1002162_pt1 | contig 22902 bp, 17 predicted proteins | sample GOMGulsemesocosm_2_FD_184634 | JGI IMG/M metagenome (GOLD analysis project Ga0209292, IMG submission 184634) | Methane-oxidizing microbial communities from mesocosms in the Gulf of Mexico - GOM9C Gulf of Mexico (SPAdes) (version 2) | ecosystem: Environmental > Aquatic > Marine > Cold seeps... | reverse complement strand
GTTATAAAAATAGAGATAGCTTGTGGCTGTGCTAATACTTGGCTTAATACACCTAAAGACATGCAGCTAATTAAAATAACAATTAATAATTTTGAAATGGTGATTGGCAATATAACCTCAGCATGGCATTTTTATCTAGCTAGAGTGGCTAGCATATCAATAGATTCTTTAACATCAAGTTAACAATGTTTGAAACACGTATATTTGAATAATTTATTTGAAAAGTCGTTTAATGACGAATAATTGTCGTTTATTTACTAGGGGGATTTTTAATTTACGCCCATGATAAAACTGTAATTTGCAATGAAGCGGTAATAATTGCAACTAGAACTTATCAATAATAAATAAAAATAGGGCAAGATATGAAATTTCAAATAAAACACTTAGCAGCAAGCATATTAGTTTTATGCGCAGGCTCTGCTGTAGCAGCAAATAACAATACTAAATTAGATGTGATTATAAAATTAAAATCTGATTTAGCAGTTGCAGGACATCAAGCAAATAAAAGCAATGTAAAAAACCTAGCTGCAGGTATGGGCGTGGGTGCTGTAAAGCATGCTTATGGTAGTGCATTTTTTGGTTTTTCGGCATCAGTAACACAAGGTCGCTTAGATGCATTACGCAATAACCCTCATGTTGCTTCAGTTGAGTTTGATGGCGAAAAAACAATAAATAGAGGTAAACCTGGTGGTGGCGGTACGACTCCCGCTGCTCAAGTAATGCCTTGGGGGATTGCACGTACAGGCGCAGATGCTAATTCAAATGAAGGCGCAGGAGTGCATGTTTATGTACTTGATACAGGCTTAGATTCTGACCATAGTGATTTGATTGCTAATATGGGCAATGGTATGGCTTTTGAACAATGTAAAGGTAAAGGTTGTAACGAAGCATGGGATGACGATCATGGTCATGGAACACATGTAGGTGGTACAATTGGCGCCGTAGATAACGATATTGATGTTGTTGGTATGGCATCTCAAGTCACCTTACATGCAGGTAAAATATGTTCAAGCCGTGGCTCATGCCCTAACTCTAGCACAATAGCTGCACTAGATTGGGTAACTTCTGAGGTTCAAGCTCGTGGTGAAGCTGCTGTTGTAAATATGTCTATTGGTGGCAGCGGTAGTGTGACCGGTAGTTGTACTAACAATGGTTTTACTGGCAATGATGCATACCATGAAGCTATTTGTAACGCCCGTAATTCAGGTGTGGTAGTGGTTGTTGCGGCTGGTAATGATAGTGATAATGCAGCAAATTATACTCCAGCGGGTTATTCAGATACGGTAATTACAGTGAGTTCAGCAAAAGAAGGTGATGATTGGAACAGTTTTTCTAACTGGGGTTCACAAAGCGCTAGCTGGACAAGCAACAATTCAGCGCCAGTTGCCATTGCAGCACCTGGCGGCACAATATTATCGCTTAAACCAGGCGGCGGTACTGCGACTATGAGCGGTACTTCTATGGCGTCACCTCATGTTGCAGGTGCAGCTGCACTATATTTAGCGACGCATCCACAACAAGCAAATGGCTCTGCATTTATAAATACCCGAGCGGCGTTATTGCAGTCAGCTGAAAGCACTAATAACTTTAATAATACTAGTGGTGACCCACATTCAGAAGATTTCTTAGATGCATCAAATCTATAATTAAGGTTCTAAATTAATAATTTCTATAAGGCTTTGTTTTTATTTCAAAGTCTTTTATATTTTTAATTGTACTGTTTTTTGCAATAAATTTATTTTTATACTATTGAAATACTCAGTTTACTTCTATGCTTAAGAGATAACTTTATTGGCTCGCTAGCGCATACCTCATGCTTAGGAGAAAATATGAAATTTAAAATAAAACATCTTACATTGGCGATACTTGCTTTGGGTGTTAACTCAGCTATAGCGAATATAAACCTTGATGTGATTGTCACCTTAAACTCTGAATTATCAATTTCGGGTCATCAAAATAATAAAACTAATGCTAAAAATATTGCAGCAGGTATGGGAATTGGTTCTGTAAAGTTTTCATATGGGAGTGCTTTATTTGGGTTTGCAGCATCGGTTCCTCAAGCTCGATTATCAGAGTTAAGAAATCATCCACACGTAGCTAATATAGAATTTGATGGTGTTAAAACGATCAATAAAGGCAAGCCACCACCTAAAGACTCATCTCCAGAACCACAGATAACGCCTTGGGGGATAGAGCGTACTGGTGCGGATTCTAATTCAAATGAAGGTGCAGGTGTGCATATTTATGTACTTGATACAGGTTTAGACTCAGATCACCCTGATTTAGCTACTAATATTGGTGATGGTAGGGCATTTGTACAATGTAAAAAACGCTGCCGTGAAACTTGGGATGACGATCATGGTCATGGAACTCATGTAGGTGGCACAATAGCTGCTGTAGATAACGATATTGATGTTGTTGGTATGGCTGCCAGTGCGACCTTACATGCTGCGAAAATTTGTAATAGTAGAGGTTCATGTCCAAATTCTAGTACGATAGCTGCACTGGATTGGGTAACATCAGAGGTTCAAGCTCGTGGCGAAGTAGCAGTTGTAAATATGTCTATTGGTGGTAGCGGTAGTGTAACTGGCACTTGTACTAATAGTGGTTTTAGCCCTCATGGTACTTATATTGATAGCTATCATAAGGCGATTTGTAATGCTCGTAATGCAGGTGTGGTGGTAGTGGTTGCTGCGGGAAATAGTAGCGCTAATGCAGCTAATTATACTCCTGCAGGTTATTCAGATACAGTGATCACTGTTAGTTCAGTAAAAGAAGGTGATGATTGGAACAGCTTTTCTAACTGGGGTTCACAAAGCGCTAGCTGGACAAGCAACAGTTCAGCGCCAGTTGCCATTGCTGCACCGGGAGGATCTATATTGTCACTTAAAAAAGGTGGTGGCACTGCAACTATGAGCGGTACGTCTATGGCATCACCTCATGTTGCAGGTGCTGCTGCGCTTTATTTAGCTACGCATCCTCAACAAGCTAATGGTTCAGCATTTATAAATACCCGTGCGGCGTTATTACAATCAGCTGAAAGTAATAATAACTTTAATAATACCAGTGGTGCTCCACATTCAGAAGACTTCTTAGATGCATCAAATCTATAATTAGAAGAATCGAGAACAAAAAAAACCAGCTTATGCTGGTTTTTTGGTTGGGAGCTTTAGATAACTATATTTTATGGTTAGTTGTTTAATTACGTACTTTTACGTCACCTACACCTACTTCTACTTCAATGCGGTATAAACCAGATCCTGTGTAAGCACTAGACGAACTTACCATTTGGCGTTTTTGGCTTGAGTCACCTGAAAAACCTGAAATACGTGTATCACCAACACCAGATTCTAAATCAATGCGTTTAAAATCATCTGAATCTGTATCAATAATAACTGAGCCAACACCTACATCAATTTCCGCTGAGTTTGCTAGATTATCGATATCAACGTTTCCCACTCCTAGGTCAATATCAATTTCTGCAGAACGGGGGACTTTGATATGCCACTCTTGGTTTAAATCATCTTCATCAATTTCTAATGTGACATGTGAATTGCTGATATTCTTTTTAAGTTTAATTGCACTCAAGTCTTTATTTGAAGAAAACCAACTGTTCCAATTGGAGTTTTGTGGTTTTAGCTCAATTTCAATTTCAAGTTGGTCGCCATCTACAATTTCAATATCAACACTGCCAACAGGAAATTTAATATCTAAACTTTGATCTGCTGATAGCGTTAAGCTTTCTACAATACGTTTTTGAGTATCAGCAATAACTGATGAACTTAAGAGTGTTGCGATGATGCCTGAAGCGATAAGTAATTTTTTCATTTTATTATTCCTTTTGTCTAACTTATTTCTTAGCTATTTTTGATTTTTATAGCCGTTTAATAAGTTAGACGCAGGATTTTTTAAAAGGGTTTAAATAAAATTAATTATTTTTTAGTTATTTTATAACCTTTATTTCTTAACTGTTGAATTAACCCTTGTTCAGAGGCCAAATGTAATGCACCAACTGCGATAAATAATGATTCATTTTTAAATCTTGGTGTAAGTTGCGTTAACCAGTTTTGATTTCTATCAACTAACATCACTTTTTCACCTAACTGACCAAATTCATCGTTAGTGAAAATTTCTTTGTAATAATGATTTAAATCTTCAAGTGAGCCACTTTTCCAGCTATTCATTAAACGGTCAAAATGATCGCCCATGTCTTTTAATTGTGAAAATGTATCTGAAACCATTATATCGTTATAAGGCGATAATTTGCTGAAGATAGATAATTGTTGCTCTAAAGTTTCAAGCTCTCCTATTTTAACTTTATTTTTATTTGAATAAGCGATCACTTGTTTATCAATGCCATTGTTTTCACTATAACCAGCGTTTTGATATTCCATTTGGGTAATGATCAACATTACAGCCCAAGGTCGCATGGTATTAAATAGGTTAATATCGATGGATTTTTTTTTGAAGTAACTATCTATTGCTTGATAGTTTTTTGCTTTTAGCTCTGTCTTTAAAGTTTTACCCATTGGAAGCATCATAAAAGGCATGGTTTTAGATTGAAGCTCAAAAGGAGTGAACTTTGAAATATCAACTTCCACAATAACTTCATCGGCTTCTTTTATGGCCATTAATACTTTATTAGGTAGCTTTGCCATGCTTGGATCGCCAACATGCACTGTGCCAAATATATATGATTTAAAGAAAGGAGAACCTTCTTTTTCTATCAACCAAAGTGAGGGAGATGCAAAAACTGAAATACTCAAACAGCTGAATATAAATATGGATATGAGTTTTATTGCGACTTTCATTAAAGATCCTTTTTATTATTTTTAAATGTAGTCGGCTATTTTTAAGCAAAGCGTACTTTTTGTCTAATATTAATCTGAGTATCTTAAATATATTATTTAGTTATAAGTGAATTTCATCGAACTGAATATGCATTACTTTGAGGTTATAGTGGTTTTTTATTTTTAATACCTTTACATACATTGAATATTATTTTCTATATTTGGCTTTTTAGTGATGTTCTTGGGTTTGTTTATGCTTTCAGGTGTGTAATTTAAAATTATTTATATCTTGACATAGTCCCCTTAAAAAGTTAAAAATTAGGCAATAAATAAAGTTGAGATAAAAGCTCCTTTATTTTTAACCGAATTTAAAAGTAAATTTTATAAAAAAAGTGATTATTTATTAATGTTTAATACAACTAACTCTCTCGTCAAAATTATTATCGTGGTGATTATTATCACCGCGGGGGCGGGTTAGTGCTGTAATTTAAGCAAGAATAACTAAAACCCCTCGCACCTATCGGTTCGAGGGGTTTTTTGTTTTTAGATTGTAAATTTTTAGTTAGCATTTTTTTAAGTACAGGGTTGGGATTGAGGATGACAGGCGCAGAGTTATTAATCGAGTTATTAGCCAAACATGGTGTTAAAGATGTATTTGGTTACCCAGGTGGTGCCATTATGCCTATCTACGATGCGCTATATGGTGCTCCGGTTAAGCATTATTTAACACGTCATGAGCAAGCAGCTGGTTTTTCTGCAATCGGTTATACCCGAAGCACAGGTAAATTAGGCGTTTGTTTTGCGACTTCCGGTCCAGGTGCAACTAACTTAGTCACTGCAATAGCAGATGCTATGATGGATTCAATCCCTTTATTGGCTATAACTGGTCAAGTGCCAACAGCTGCGATTGGCTCTGATGCTTTTCAGGAAGTTGATGTATTAGGTGTTTCTTTAGCAATAACAAAACATAGTTATTTAGTTGAACGTGCTGAAGACTTAGCTGAAATTTTGCAAGAAGCAATTCACGTTGCAACGTCTGGTCGCCCTGGCCCTGTATTAGTCGATATTCCAAAAGATATTCAATTAGCGCAAGTTAACTTTAAACCCTGGTTAGCTGCTGAAGATTATCAGCCCACTGTTGATTTAAATGAAGTCGCTAAAGCCAATGTATTATTACAAAAAGCTAAAATGCCAGTTGCTTATGTAGGTGGTGGTGTACATGCTGCTGATGCGCAAGACAAATTAATGGCTTTTTTGAATGAAACAAGTATGCCAGCAGTTTCTACATTAAAAGCGTTAGGCTCTGTAGTACCTGAATATGAATATGATTTAGGCATGTTAGGTATGCATGGTGGACAAGCTGCTAATTTTGCTGTGCAAGAATGTGACTTGTTGATATGTATCGGTGCGCGTTTTGATGATCGTGTTACGGGTAATTTAAGTAAATTTGCATCAAATGCAAAAATAATCCATTTAGATATAGATGCCGCAGAAGTAGGTAAACGTAAACCTGTAGAGGCTTCTTTAATCGCTGATTTACATGACTCATTGCCTTTATTAACACACCCTGAAACAGATTCAGCTTGGTTACAGCATGTAAAAGAAATGATGGTGAAACATGCTTGGCGCTATGATTATCCAGGTGAAAAGGTCTTTGCACCTTATTTATTAAACAAATTAAGCCGAACGATGCCAAGTAATGGTGTGGTGTGTTGTGATGTGGGCCAGCACCAAATGTGGGTTGCGCAGCATATGAAGTTTAATAGCCCTAGAAATCATTTAAGTAGTGGTGGCGCAGGTACTATGGGTTTTGGTTTACCTGCAGCGATAGGTGTACAAGTTGCTCGCCCTGATGACTTTGTCATTACAGTGTCAGGTGATGGTTCTATCATGATGAATATACAAGAACTAGCCACAATACGTCGTAATAATTTACCAGTAAAAATACTTGTGATAGATAATCAAAGGTTGGGCATGGTAAGACAGTGGCAACAAATGTTTTTTGAAGAACGCTACAGTGAGACTATCCTTTCTGATAACCCTGACTTTGTTGCTTTAGCTGCGGTGTTTGGTATTAAAGGCCAAACAATCACGAAAGCAAGTGAAGTGGATGATGCCGTACAAGCATTAGTTGATTCTAAAGGTCCTTATATATTACATGCTTGCATCGATGAACAAGAGAATGTTTGGCCGCTTGTACCGCCTGGCGCAGCGAATGATCAAATGGTTACAAAGGTGAAAAAATGAAACATCAATTAAAAGTTGAAGTAAAAAATCAAAGTGTTGCCGTTGAGCGTTTTTTACGTGTAGTACGCCATCGTGGTTTTTCTTTATTGCAGCTACAGTTAGAGGCTGTTGATGAAAAGTATTTTGTAAATATGACAGTTGATAGTGATCGCCCTATTCATTTACTTACATTGCAATTAGCAAAGTTAATTGATGTTTATCAGGTGGAATTGTTAGAACTTCAACACCAACAAGCAATTTAATTAATTTTAAAATATAAAGGATTTTGTCATGTCAGATTTAATTTGGTTTAACGGTAAAATGGTTCCTGCTGAACAGGCTACAACAAGTGTATTAAGCCATGCTTTACATTATGGTAGCTCAGTATTTGAAGGTGTTAGAGCATATGATACACCTAAAGGACCTGCCATTTTTCGTTTAACAGATCATATTCAGCGTTTATATGATTCAGCCAAAATATACCGCATGGAAATCCCTTTTACACTAGAAGAAATTACACAAGCCTGTAAAGACGCCGTAAAAGAAAATGGTTTAACAAATGCCTATTTACGCCCGTTTGCTTACTTAGGCAATGTCGGTTTAGGCTTAAACCCTAAATCACATCTTGCAGAAGTCTCTGTTGCTGCAATGGAGTGGGGCGCTTATTTAGGTGATGAAAGTTTAGAGGCAGGTGTAGATGTATGTATTTCATCTTGGAATCGTTTAGCACCTAATACGATGCCAACAGCCGCAAAAGCAGGTGGTAACTACTTATCTTCACAGTTAATTTCTGGTGAAGCAAAGCGTAATGGTTATGTTGAAGGTATTGCACTTGATACAAATGGTAACCTAAGTGAAGGTGCAGGTGAAAATCTATTTGTCATTAAAAAAGGCATTCTTTATACACCACCTACTACAGCATGTATTTTACCAGGACTTACACGTGATACTTTAATGATATTAGCACGAGAGCGTGGTTATGAAGTGCGTGAAGAGTCAATTGCCCGCGAAGCATTATACTTAGCAGATGAATTTTTCATGACCGGAACTGCTGCAGAAGTAGTGCCAGTACGCAGTGTTGACCGCATTGAAGTCGGTAACGGTAAGCGCGGACCTATTACAAAAGAATTACAACAAGCTTATTTTGACTTAGTTAAAGGTCAATCTGATGATAAGTATGGTTGGTTAGAATATATAAACGAATAAATCTACTGCGCATTTTTATAAGAACCACTGCGTGGTAAATACATTAAAATTTTTGGAATGAGGAATTTGTAAGTTGGGTTGCTCCCGTTTTTTTTCAAAAAAACTTACAAAATACAAATTGAGGTAAATGATGGCTAAATTAAGAAGTGCAACTACAACAGAAGGTCGTAAACGTGCAGGTGCTAGAGCATTATGGCGTGCGACAGGTATGACAGATAAAGATTTTGGCAAACCAATTATTGCGGTTGTAAATTCATTTACCCAATTTGTACCAGGTCACGTACATTTAAACCAATTAAGTGAACTTGTAGCTGATGCAATTTCTGACGCTGGTGGTGTACCAAAAGAGTTTAATACCATAGCGATAGATGATGGTATTGCGATGGGCCATAGTGGCATGTTGTATTCATTGCCTTCAAGAGATTTAATTGCTGATTCAGTTGAATATATGGTGAATGCCCATTGTGCTGATGCCATGGTATGTATTTCAAACTGTGACAAAATCACACCAGGTATGATGCTTGCTGCATTTAGATTGAATATCCCTGTAATTTTTGTATCTGGTGGTCCTATGGAAGCCGGTAAAACTAAGCTTGCATCAATTGATGTGAAATTAGATTTAGTTGATGCCATGGTTCAAGCTGCAGATCCTAATGTGAGTGATGAGCAATCGGAACAAGTTGAACGTTCTGCGTGTCCTACATGTGGTTCTTGTTCTGGTATGTTTACTGCAAATTCAATGAACTGTTTATTAGAAGGTTTAGGCTTAGCATTACCAGGCAATGGGACTACTTTAGCAACGCATAAAGACCGTAAGCAATTATACCTTGATGCTTCAGCACGTATTGTTGATTTATGTCGTGAATATTATCAAAAAGATAATGAAGCGGTATTACCGCGTAATATCGCTAATCGTGCCGCGTTTGAAAATGCAATGACACTTGATATTGCGATGGGTGGTTCATCTAATACGGTTTTACATTTATTAGCCGCTGCTCAAGAAGCCGGTGTTGATTTTGATATGACACATATCAACGAGTTATCTTTAAAAACACCTTATTTATGTAAGGTTGCACCCGCTACACCTGAATATCATATTGAAGATGTGCATCGTGCTGGTGGCATTATGGCAATCTTAAATGAACTTGGTAAAGCTGGTTTACTTGATTTATCGTGTGAGCATGTTGCTGGTGGCAGTATTGGTGATTTGATCAATAAATGGGATGCAACAAACCCTGATAATTTAAAAGCACAAAAATTCTATAAAGCTGGCCCCGCAGGTATCCGTACAACTAAAGGCATGAGTCAAGAATGTCGTTGGCCTGAGCTTGATAATGACCGTGCTAATGGCTGTATCAGAAGTGTTGAACATGCATTTAGACTTGATGGTGGTTTATGTGCCCTTTACGGTAATTTAGCTGAAGATGGCTGTATAGTAAAAAGTGCAGGTGTTGTTGATGACATGCTGACATTTACGGGCCCTGCAAAAGTTTATGAGTGTCAAGATTCTGCAGTTGAAGCTATTTTAAACAAAGAAGTGATAGCGGGTGATGTTGTTGTAATTCGCTACGAAGGTCCAAAAGGTGGACCGGGTATGCAAGAAATGCTTTACCCAACCAGCTATTTAAAATCTATGGGACTTGCTGAGCAGTGTGCTTTGATCACTGATGGTCGCTTCTCTGGTGGAACATCTGGTTTATCTATTGGTCATGCTTCACCAGAAGCGGCTGCCGGTGGTGCGATTGCATTAGTTGAAAATGGTGATTCTATTGTGATAGATATTCCTAATCGTGGCGTAAAGTTAGATCTTTCTGATGCTGAATTGGCCGCGCGTCGTGAAAAACAAGATGCCAGAGGCAAAGATGCTTATAAGCCAATAGATAGAAATCGTATTGTAAGCCCTGCATTAAAAGCATATGCATTATTAGTAACCAGTGCTGATAAAGGTGCAATAAGAGATATCGCTAAATTAGATTCACTTTTATAGTTATCGAGATAAATAACTTAGGTTTGAGTGGCAAACGCCACTCAAATAGTAGGAATAAAAAATGGTCAGTAAAGAGTTAGATTATTTCAGAGCTATCATCCAAGCCAATATGGCACCATTAGCTAAATTAACTGATGTCAGTCCAGTTACCAGCCTTGAAAAAAAACTAGAAAATAAAATTTGGCTAAAACGTGAAGATCAGCAACCTGTTTATTCATTTAAGTTACGTGGTGCTTTTCATAAGCTAAAGAAATTACCTGCTAATTCAAAAGTAGTCACCGCTTCAGCTGGTAACCATGCCCAAGGTGTTGCATTAAGTGCCAGTCATTTAGGCCATACTGCAATCATTGTAATGCCAGATACAACGCCAGAAATTAAAGTTAATGCCGTAAAAAGTTTAGGTGGTGAAGTTATTTTGCATGGGCATCATTTTGATGCCGCAAATACCTATGCAAAAGCGTTAGCTGTTAAAGAGAATGCGATATTTGTACCTCCGTTTGATGATCCTGATGTGATTGTTGGTCAAGGAACCATTGCACGTGAACTCATGCAGCAATTACCTGATTTAGATGCGGTATTTATTCCTGTTGGCGGCGGTGGTTTACTTGCGGGAATGGCGGTTTATATAAAGTCACTTAATCCTGAAATTCAGGTGATAGGTGTCGAGTTTCAAGAAAGTGCATGCTTACAAGCGGCATTTAAAGCAGGTAAACCGGTAGAACTAGATCGTGTAGGCAGCTTTGCAGATGGTGTTGCGGTTAAAATTATTGGTACTGAAACTTTTAGATTAGCACAGCAGTTTTGTGACAAAGTCATTACAGTATCAAGTGATGAAATTTGTGCAGCAATGCAAGACATCTTTGTATCTACACGTGCGGTGGCTGAGCCATCCGGCGGCTTAGCATTAGCGGGTCTTAAAAAGTGGTGTCAGGATACGGGTGTTAAAGGACTTAATCTAGCGGCTGTGCTCTCGGGTGCAAATTTAAACTTTGATCGCTTGCGTTATGTTGCCGAACGTACTGCATTGGGTGAAAAAAATGAAGCACTTTTAGCCGTTACAATAGGCGAAGAAAAGGGCAGTTTCAAAAAGTTTTGCCAAGCACTTGATGGCAGAACTATTACAGAGTTTAACTACCGTTATGCAAATACAACAGAAGCTGAAATTTATGTTGGTATAGGCCTTAGGAATGGCCAGCAAGAACTTGATGAACTGAAGTCGCAATTAACATCTCAAGAATATAACTTTATTGACTTATCTGATAACGAATTAGCTAAATTACATATTCGTTATATGGTTGGTGGTAAGCCTTGTAGTCCATTAATAGAAAGGTTATTTAGGTTTGAGTTTCCTGAGCATCCGGGTGCTTTAGAGCGCTTTTTAGATACACTCGGTGCTAATTGGAACATCAGCTTATTCCATTATCGTAACCATGGGTCTGCTATTGGTAATGTATTGGCTGCGTTTGAAGTCACTGAACAAGATATGGCAGAATTTAAGCAACATTTAGATAAGTTAGCTTATGCTTATCAGGAAGAGACAGATAATCCTTGTTATCAAAGATTTTTAGCTGCGAATAATAAAGTTTAATCTTTAGAGCTCACACTATCATACTTAGTGTGAGCTTTTACAGACCTGCTTTTCCAAGGTATTAAACACTTTTTTACAGTAATTAATTTTTGATGCCGTAGAATTCTGTTTTTTTATTATAGGCCTTCATTACTTATGCCCGATATTAAACGCAATATTTCACTTATTTTCTCTGCATTGGCGTTACTTACCTCTGGCTTTAGCCTTATTCAAACTCAATCTGTAATAAGTAACATAAAGGCACCAGCTCACTCAGCACCAAGTACTCATATTATTAGCCAATCACAAGTAAATGATGAAGTAGTTTCCGAGTTAAAGTCACGTATCACTAATTTAGAAGCACATATTAAATTATTATCTTTACAAGAAACAGGTCAAATATCAGAGCAGTCTTCGCATAAACTTGAAGATATGGTTTTTTCACTAATTGAAAAGCACAAACAGCAAGAAATAGATGTTATGCATGCAAAAGATCCTATTTACAGCTATTTTGAATCGCTTCCCGAAGACTATGATTTACGAATCAAAACAGACTCTGAGTTTGCAACTCAAGTTAGTAATGAACTAAAGCAAAAAGTATTAAATGATAATTTATCGGCTGCCGAACGTTTGGCTGCTATAAGCCAGTTACAGATGAATATGTATATACTTAACAAAAAAAGCTTGGAACAATATGATTACCAAGCTGTTGAAGCTGTTTTAGATATGACATACAACATGGAAGATGAAAAACTGCGCTTACAAGCTATTGAGTTAGTTTCCAGAACACCTGTAGTAGATGAAAGGCTATCTCAGTCTTTTACCAAAATACTTGAGCAAGATCCTAATGACTATGTAAAAAGCCTTGCAGCTGAGGGATTAATGTCGCAGTACTTTCAATCAGGTTCCAATCCTAAAAAACAAAAGGAAATAGCCCAAAGTTTATTGTTTCTTTATGAAAATACAATGGATCAGAAAGTTAAACTGATTCTTCAAAATACAATGGGAGATGAAAGAATGCTAGATGAACTTAAAACGCTATCAAAAGGTTAGCCTAGTATTTAGCCTGTTGTAAATTTGTAATGGGCTTTATTGTTCGAGAGCATGCACTCTACAATATCGTAATACCCAGTACTGACACTAAGCAAATAATATAACCTTCTTGTTTATTTACTGTTGGAGCATGGCATTTCAGATGTTAAAAGGCCTTATCTACTTTGAAAAACACTCGTCATTTTTAAAATGACGATGATAACTTCAGTTTTGATTTGCCTATTTACTTTGAATTGGTATCAATACATTGTTTTCTATATTCAGTAGGTGTTTTTCCCATGATGTCTTTAAAGGCGCGATTAAAGGGTCCTATAGAGCCATAACCAAGTTCTAAAGCAATACTTAAAATAGGCTTTCGCATATTGTTTAAATCTTGAAACGCGATACACGCAGCAGGAATGCGATGACTGTTTAAAAAGGATGAAAAGTTTTTAAAACCTAGCTGTTGGTTTATTAATTCTCTTAACTGATGCTCAGGAATAGTGAGATTAATTGATAACTGTTTGATTGTTAAGTTTGTCTCGGTGAAATCTTCAGCATCGATAAACTGCGTTAATTTATTTAAATCAGCCTGAAATATACTGGGTGTTTTTACTTGATTGCTTTCAACTCTCATTGGTTTTATATCAACAGTATTTTGAATTTTTTGCTGTGTTTGCCTTTTTTTAAAGAAAAATAAATAAAAGATATTAGTGCCTATAAATATTAAACTTGAATTTATTAAGCTAAATAAAGATGTGTGTACAAAAGGACTTTTAGTTAATTCAAAGGCAACTAAAATTGAGCCATAAAAAGTAATAAGTAAAACAATAAATACGCGAATCTTTCGACGTTCATCAATAAGATCATCATTCAGATCCTTTAAAACCAGATAGAGAATATGTATTAATACTACGACTTCTAAAGCATGATTTATTTGATGAAAATCCCCATTTCCTTGTAAATAAACAAAAAAGTATATTAACCATAGCAGGGCTGTAATTAAAAATACTTTTATAACTAGAGGCCAGGCTTTCGGTTGGAACGCATCATTTAATAAAGAACAAGTATAAAACCATAAAACATAGGGCATCAGATCGGTAAAAAATAATAATACACCTCTAAAATAACCATAATGGTGATTAGGTATCTGTGGTGTTAATAATAAATAAGCACTTGAACATATTATTAGCGTAATAACGAGTAGGGATTTAAAGGTTATATTTTGTTTTAGGTAAATTATCGAGACTAAAAAAAATTGGCCAATAATGGCAAATCTGAAAAACAAATCAAAAATGTCTATAAAAGATAAATACATAAAATATTGTTAAACCTTGAATTCAATATCGGTAAATTTATCATTAAGTCAATTTTTCCTCTAGATAAAATGTGAATGGTATTCTTTTTTAATAAATAGAGATGGGTGTTAATTGTAAATTATTGAAATATTTACCTTGGTTTTATGAAATCTTTAATTCTTAAAAAGTGATCTTATACTTGCTATCACTGCTATAATTAGTCATCGTTTTTTCTTATGTCGTTTTATGAATTACCTTGCACAGTTTCAGAAATTAGATCAAATATTAGTGAACACTCGTGACTATTGGCAGTTATTAGCCTTTTCTCAAAATGAACTACCATGGCCTGAATTATTAGATAAACTCACTGATTTGACCTCTGAAAAACTTTTAGAATTAGAGCAAAACCCAGACTTATCTTATGACTACTTTTCTGATGTGATCCCTCAATTACCCCAATTAAAAAACTTAACTGAAATTTTCTCTATGGTAACTAAGGAAGTTGAGTTTCCATTTTGGTTAGAGGCGGGCATTAAAGGTCGAAAATTGGCACAGTTAAAGTCATTTGTTGCAGCTGTGGATGAAACTGAGCTTCCAGTACTTGAATGGTGCGCTGGTAAAGGGCACTTGGGCAGAATGCTCGCTTTTAAAGGAACTCAAAAAGTATATAGTGTTGAGATTCAGCCACATTGTGTGAGCAAGGTGCATTGCTTGCTAAAAAATATGATATGAATATCGATTTTATTCAAGCAGATGTTTTAAAAGATGATTTATCTGATCAGATTCAGAAAAAGCAACATGTTGTAGCCTTACATGCATGTGGTCAACTGCACCAAACCTTGATGAGGCAAGCGGTTTCATCTAATACACAAAAACTCTCTCTTTCACCATGCTGTTATCATTTAATGCAAGATTCAGATCATTATAAAGCGATGAGTCATGAAGCTTTAGAGAGCGAGTTGAATTTATCTAACGATGATTTAAAGCTCGCACTACAAGAAACGGTTACTGCAGCTGATCGGATCACGCAAAAGCGTACCCTTGAGGTAGAGTGGCGTTTAGGTTTTGATCAGCTAATGCGAGATGTGACTGGTATAAATAAATATATTAGTGTGCCATCGGTAAGTAAAAGCATGTTTTCAACAAGTTTTGAAGCATTTTGTGTCTGGGCAGCAGAAAAAAAATCTTTAGATTTACCTACTGATATTAATTACGAAAATTATTATCAAAAAGGTAAATCAAGAAAAAAAATAACAGAAAAAATAGAGTTAGTGCGTCATTTGTTTCGAAGACCAATAGAAATTTGGTTGATTTTAGATCGTGCCTTATATCTACAAAAACATGACTATCATGTCACTGTACATGAGTTTTGCGATAAACAGGTGACTCCTAGAAATATATTAATTCAAGCACATAAAAATTTGCATTATAGGGGATAAAATGAAAAGTTTAAAAAATTTATTTGATAATAACCGACACTGGGCATGTCAAACAACTCAAGATGATCCAGAGTTTTTTAAAGTACTTTCAATGCAACAAAATCCAGAATATTTATGGATTGGGTGTTCAGATTCTCGAGTACCTGCAAATGAAATTGTAGGTTTATTACCAGGTGAATTGTTTGTACATAGAAATGTAGCCAATGTTGTTGTTCATACAGATCATAACTGTTTATCAGTAATGCAATATGCAGTTGAAGTATTAAAGGTTAAGCATATTATGGTTGTTGGTCATTATGCATGTGGTGGTATTAAGGCCGCATTAGATGGCGCAAGACTTGGATTAATTGATAATTGGTTAAGGCACGTTGTTGATGTAAAAGAAAAGCATACAGAGCAATTAAACGCGATTGAAAATTATGAGAAGCGTTTAGATACTTTATGCGAATTAAATGTCATTGAACAAGTTAAAAATGTAAGTCAAACTTCAATTGTACAAAGTGCATGGGACAGAGGGCAAGAGTTGTCAGTTCACGGTTGGATTTATGGTTTAAAAGATGGTCATTTAAGCGACCTAAATTCTTGTACAACTAATGGTAAAGAGCTATTAAGTATTTACCAACAAGCCACAAAAGAAGTTTTTGAACGCTAGTTTTTATTTTTTTAATAAAAAAAGCCAACCTTGGGAGGTTGGCTTAAAGTAACAACAAATGCTACAAGGGAATAGGGTATCTAAAGTGTGCTTTAGAAGATGTGGCTATTATGTCATTCTCTATCTGAATTTAAGCTTAATGGATTTATTGAATCTCGCATAAATAACTAAGTTTTAAACTTACCTACCAATGCTGTTAAATTTGAAGATAAACCAGATAAATGTTCAGCATTCGCATTTGCAGTAGTTGCAACATCGGCGACTTCATCGGCAACATTTTTTATTTCTACCACATTACGGCTTATATCTTCAGCAACATGTTGCTGCTCTTCTGCAGCTGTCGCGATTTGTGTATTCATATTGCTTATCATATCAACGGATTTAGTTATGCTCACAAATGTATCTTTGGCTGCTGTCGTTAAGTTTACGGTTTCATCTGATTTTTCTAAACTGTCATTCATCTCTTTAGAAACATTTTGAGTCATATTTCGTAACTTACCGAGTTGTACTGATATTTCTTCTGTTGACTCTGATGTACGTTGAGAAAGGGCTCTTACTTCATCTGCAACTACTGAAAATCCTCGGCCTTGTTCACCTGCTCTTGCTGCTTCAATCGCCGCGTTAAGCGCAAGTAAATTGGTTTGATCTGCTATGCCTCTAATAACGTCTAATATTGAAGTGATATTTTTGCTTTCTACATCTAAATGCTGAATATCATTGGCTGCACTTCTAATGGTTTCACTTAAAGAACTGACACTTGCTACAGATTTTTCAATGATTTTTTGACCATCATCAGCAGCTTGTTTCGAGGCATTGGCTGAATCTGCTGCATTGGCGCAGCTAGAGGCCACTTCATTTGCTGTAGCAGCCATTTCATTGACAGCTGTAGCCGCTTGCTCCAGCGCTTGTTGTTGTAATTGAATTGAGTCATGTAAGGTATGGGATAAGTTAGATGACTGATCTGCAGAGCCATTTACATTCTGGGAGTTTTCATTTATTTCTTTCACTAAATTAGCAATAGAAGTTAAAAATAGATTAAAGCTATTTGCGAGCTTTCCTGTTTCATCTTTTGTGCGAATGGTTAGTCTTTGCGTTAAATCGCCACCACCTTGAGAGATCAGCTCTAATCCATCTGTAACCTCAATAATTGGTTTTGAAATAAAGCGAGCTAAATAAATGGCGCAAATTGAAAATATACAAATTAATATTAAACTTATTACAATTATGATTGTAGCCATTTTATTTGCTGATGCTAATACTTCACTGGTTTTAAGCAAGCCAATAAATTTCCAACCTAGTTTTTGAGATGTGTAAATATTTGCGAGATAAGTTTCGTTATCAATTTCTATTTCAATTTGACCGCTACTGATTTTTGATAATGGCTGATATAGACCATTGTTAACTTGATTCAGAGGCTTAAAGTTATTTTTTGTATGTTTAGGATCAACAAGTATTGTGCCTGTATCTTCAATTAACATAAGGTATCCGGTTTCGCCAAGTTTAATTTTTGAGACCATTTCAGTTAACCCTTTAAGGCTAACATCCATACCTGTTACACCAAATATTTCTCCATTGTTAGATTGTATCGCTTTTACTGTGGATACAATAACTGCATCATCGGGTTCCCAATAATATGCTTTTGTCCTCACTGTATTGCCATTTTCTTTCATACCTGTTTTAAACCAAGGTCTAGGCCTAGGATCGTAATTTGCACCAACGCTACCGTTAGGCCATTGGGTATATCCGCCCTCTAAATTTCCCATGTAAATATAAGAAATACCATCATGAGACTCACCAAATTCAGTAAATAATTGATATATATTGGCTTCAATAAGGTTATTGTTGGTTGGGTCCATGGTAGTGGCGCTAGTATTATTTAAATAATTTTTTATATTTGAATTCCCAGATGTCACATATGAGTGATGAGATAAATAATTGACATTTTTTTCAATTTCACCAAAAAATAAATTTATAGCGTTATCTATTTGAGACACTTCTCTGGTATTGGCATCTTGCATATTTTCATAAGCTTGATTACGAGTTTGGCTTACCATCAAAATTGAAATAACTAATAAAGGTAATGTAATTGTTGTAATAAAAGCTGCAATCAGCTTTTGAGAAATGGTCATAAAAGTACTCAAAAAAATTAATTATTGTGAATAAATATAGGTTCAAGATAAGAAATCAGCAACTTAGCGTTAATCATAATTAGATCTATTAAGAAGCTGTAACTACACTTGCACTAATTAGTTCTAGAGGAATTGAAAATGATTAAATACTCTATTTTATTTGTTTTAACTTTACTCTTAAGTGGGTATAGCTATGCTTCACCAGCAATTTCAGGTGGGGTTTGGTTTAACTATCGTTATATTGAAGATAATGAAAGAGATAAAAATACAGTCGGAGATATTTCAGATGAAGCTTTAATTTTATATATCGATGGTGAGGCCAAAAAAGGACAAGGAAACTGGACTTATTCAGCTGAATTTCGAATTGGTAATGGTGCATTTACTGATGCTGAAAATAATGCTTCTGGAGATAATTATACATTGCATAAGGCTTGGGTTGGCTTTGACTTATCTGAAGATTATAAATTAATAATTGGTAAGTCTCAGGTTCCTTTTGCATGGAAAACTGCCAATTTTTGGCCTGGAGATATGTTTCAAGCTGCTTATGGTGATCAAATGGATGTGGGTTTAAAGCTAATGGCAAAAACACAATTGTTTGATTATCAACTAGCCTATTTTCATGCGGATGATTGGGGCGAAACATCAACTGATTCAACTGATGATAATAAACACTGGGGCAGCAGTACGACTTATCGTAAAGTAAAAACCTTTGTAGCCGATGCTAAAATTCCTATGACTGAGCAACATATACTTGGCTTATCTGCGCAAAGCGGTAAATTACAGGATTTAATATCATCAGAAAACGACTTGACTGGAGATCATCAAGCTTGGAGTGTGTATTATCACGGAAAGTTTGATGATTTTTATATTAAGGCTGAATATATAGAGGGTGAACGAGAGTTACCACAGGCCTACGCTTCCCAATCAAACTTAGCTAATATTATTGAAAATACCCGATATGGTTTTGAATTTAGCTATCAAATGAATGAATGGAATTTCATATTTGATGCAACTTGGGCTGAGCCTAATACATTAGGCAATAATACGGATACTATAACTGCTTATGCACCTGGAGTAAGTTATGACTATGGTCCTGGCTGGATATATTTAGAGTACTTAACGCAAGATGGTTGGATCGATAGAGATATGATGATTCATGAAGGTGATTTTGATGCTTGGTATTTAACTATCGATTTTTATTTCTGATTTATTGTTTAGCGGGTTAAATTTTTTATTTAACCCGCATATACCCAAGTAACTCCAATGGGAACCTGGGGATAATTTATTTTTTTTCAGATAGCAAAGCTTCAAGTTGCGTTACTTTATCTTCTAGTGAAGTTAATTTTTCTCTGGTACGAATAAGTACTTGTGTTTGTATATCAAACTCTTCACGAGAAACAAAATCCATTTGTGATAACTTATTTTGTAAAACTTGCTTCGTCTTATTTTCTACCGTTTCAGCTATGTTTTTAACACCTTGAGGCATGTTTTCAGTAATTTGTTTGGCAATTTCTTCAATTTTTTTAGGGTTTATCATGTGCTTGAACCTTCAATTATTTTAGTTAGCTAATCTAGCCAATACATATTTTTCTATATGGTACGCATCAGAGCAGTAATTTAATAGTTAATTTGGTAAAATCCCGATTCTAATTTTTTCATATCTTTTTAATTTCTTTTTAGACCATATTTCAGGAATTTTGTTCACTATGCAAATGAATCCAAAGCAAGATGAAGCTGTAAAATATATAAGTGGACCCTGCTTAGTTTTAGCCGGTGCGGGCTCAGGTAAAACGCGTGTAATTATTAATAAAATTGCTTATTTGATTCAAAAGTGTGACTACAAAGCACGAAATATTGCAGCTGTAACGTTTACTAATAAAGCCGCTAAAGAAATGAAAGAGAGGCTAAAACAGTCTTTAGGAAAAAAAGAATCAAAAGGAGTATGGATCTCAACCTTTCATACATTAGGTTTAGAGATTATAAAAAAAGAAATAAAAACTTTGGGGTATAAACCGGGTTTTTCTTTATTGGATGATCAAGACACCTCGCAATTATTAAATGATTTAACAGAAAAAGAGCTTAAAAAAGATAAAGATCAATTAAGTGCTCTAAAAATGCAAATATCTAATTGGAAGAATGAACTTATCATTCCAAAGCAAGCAATTGCGGAAGCCAGAGAGCCTCAAAAGGTATTGTTTGCACAACTTTATGAACGTTATCAAATTCAATTGCGCGCATATAATGCATTGGATTTTGATGACTTGATTATGATCCCAACTTTATTACTTGCGAAGTTTCCCGAGGTGACTTTACGTTGGCAAAATAGGTTTCGTTATTTATTAGTGGATGAGTACCAAGATACAAATACAAGCCAATATCAGTTAGTAAAATACTTAGTAGGTGAACGTTCGCGTTTTACTGTGGTAGGTGATGATGATCAATCGATCTACTCTTGGCGTGGTGCTAAACCGCAAAATTTAGTTTTGTTGAGTAAAGATTTTCCTTCACTTAGATTAATTAAACTGGAACAAAATTATCGTAGCTTTCAGCGCATATTAAAATCGGCCAATATTTTAATTGATAATAATCCGCATGTTTTTGATAAAAAGTTATTTAGTGAATTACCTTATGGTGATCAAATAAAAGTGATAGGCACTCGAGATGAAGAGCATGAAGCTGAGCGTGTTGTGGCAGAAATCATTTCACATAAGTTTATGCAACGTACCAACTATAAAGATTATGCCATCTTATATCGCGGTAATCACCAAGCTCGAATATTTGAAAAAGGTTTAATGGCTAATAGAATACCGTATAAAATTAGTGGTGGAATGTCATTTTTTGCAAGATCAGAAATTAAAGACATCATGGCTTATTTAAGATTATTGGTTAATCAAGATGATGATAATGCCTTTTTACGAATTGTGAATACACCAAGGCGTGAAATAGGCACTGTGACACTTGAGAAACTAGGTACGTTAGCCAATGAAAAGCATATTAGTTTATTTGAAGCATGTTTTGATCATGAATTAACAAATCGTTTAACGGGGCGTGGTTTTAATGCCTTGCAAGGCTTTGGTCGCTGGGTCGTAGAGCTATCAGACAATGCTGTACGAGGAGATACCTTAGAAGCGGTTAAAACCATGATCCATCAAATAGATTATGAAGATTATTTATATGAATCATCGCCCAGTGGTAAAGCTGCGGAGATGAGAATGAAGAATGTATCTGAGTTATATAAATGGATCACAGATATGTTAGTAGGTAATGATGAAAACCCGCCTATGACCTTACCAGAAGTAGTTACTAAGTTAACGCTAAGAGATATGATGGAGCGAAATGAAGATGAAGAAGAGAGCGATGCAGTGCAATTGCTCACTTTACATGCTTCAAAAGGTTTGGAATATCCATATGTATTTATGGTTGGCATGGAAGAAGGTTTACTGCCACACCAAGTGAGTATTGATGAAGAAAACATTGAAGAAGAAAGACGTTTAGCGTACGTGGGGATCACCAGAGCACAAAAAGAATTGATCTTTACCTATGCAAAAATTCGCCGTCAATATGGTGAAACTTCAACAACTGAATTAAGCCGATTTGTACAAGAGTTACCACAAGATGATTTGGCCTATGAATCTAGAAAACAGCCTAGCAGCCAAGCTGAACGAATGGAAAAAGGTCAATCTAAAGTTGCTGGACTTAGAGCGATGCTTAAAAAATAATTTATGAATACTGTATTTCTTTATTATTCGCTTTGTGATGAATGTATTCATACTGGCTTGAGTAGAGGGAAATACCATATTTTTTTAATGATTTTTGATAATTTAAAATACTTGGGCCTTTGGCTATAACTGAGGCCTGAGTCAGATTTGCAACAGCTAAAACACCTTGTAATTGCAGTTGATGCCCTTCGTCTTTTATTATTTTTTTACACATTAATGAACTAAGTAAAATAAAATCAAACTGGTATTGCGTTAAAATACTTAGATCACATCGTGTATGTCCATAATCATCTAATCCAATCTTTATGCCTAAATGTTTTAATTCAACAATATTATTTTTTTGATCGTTACTGATATGACGTAAATCAGTTTCAGTAAATAATAGGCATAATTGGCTAAGAATATTTAAATTTTTAAGTTGAATTAATAATTCATTAAAATGTTTATCGTTTAAAAGTTCAATGCTACAACTGACTAAAATTGCATGTTTACATTGAATAAAGTCACTGATCTTAGGTAATAACGAAATTTCAATTTTATGATAATCAATTTCTTTAGGAATATACTTTTTAATTTGATCAAACTTGATTTTCCCAAGTGTGGGATGAAACCAAAACCTATCTATCATGCAAGCGATGTGGTTTTCAGTGTTAAGATCTATAATGGCATTCGCTTTAAAATAAACTTCATTCACATCAAACGAGTTCAATCGGGTGAGCTCTTGTAGATTATTTTTACAGTTGTAGCTTTTATAAAAGGCGTATCTACCACGACCACTGTTTTTTGACTGATACATAGCAGAATCTGCATTTTTCATGATTTCATCTGTATGTTGGTAACCTTGATCACTACAAGTG
>Ga0209292_1002160_pt1 | contig 22909 bp, 19 predicted proteins | sample GOMGulsemesocosm_2_FD_184634 | JGI IMG/M metagenome (GOLD analysis project Ga0209292, IMG submission 184634) | Methane-oxidizing microbial communities from mesocosms in the Gulf of Mexico - GOM9C Gulf of Mexico (SPAdes) (version 2) | ecosystem: Environmental > Aquatic > Marine > Cold seeps... | reverse complement strand
ACCTGCCATATAAAGATGAAGCTATCGAACATGAAATGCATTGTGATGCAACGTGTATGATGGCAACCCCGTCAGAGGGTGACTGCTGCGAATCTTTAGAAAGTAATATTGAAAATCAGTGTTGTTTTCCGAGCGCGACGACAAGTTATGCCATCATTTCTATGTCAGCTTTGAATTCCCGTCAGCCTTTCACGCTAAGCCTTATTCATCGAGACACATCTCAAGTTAGTTTTACCATCCCAGATCTCTTGTATCGACCTCCCATCGCTTAATATCAGCCTAATACCCACATCCGCACTTCTATTTGAGTGAGATTATCTATTCTTTTCGTTAAGGTCTACTTGTTGTAGAAAGTATAGACGATCAGAAATATTATCGAATAGAAGATGTTTTAATTGATAACCAAGGGTTATAGATACTCGTGAAAATACTATTGTTTTGTTCTCTATTTTTCTCGATCAATTTTGCCTATGCAGATAGCAAAACGTTGTTTGAGCAGGGTGAACATTTATTCAGAACCGCAGGTGGATACGGCTGCTCGACATGCCATGGTATGTTCGCCCAAGGCGGCGGCAATGTTGGCGGCGATGTCAGAGGAAAAGGTATAGACAAACTTAACAGCGCTTTAGAGAAAGAATCAACGATGCTGTTACTCAGTAACGCACTTAATCTAGAGCAGCGAGAGCTACTTGCTTCATACCTTATCGAGCTAGGGAAAATACCATCTGTAGAATGGATAATTGATGACAAGGTGACTCTCAGCAACGCATCAATAAAACAGGGCTCGCTAAGTCAACTGGTTCTCGTCAATAAAACACTAGAGACAATCAAAGTAGCACTGCCGTTTGTGGCTCAAGCCTCATTTATTGAGATTAAGCCATATGAGACCAAAGCAGTTCAATGGATGCCAAAAGAGGGCTCTATTGAACTAGTCTATAAGCAAAGTGTGCTAGCTATCGAAATTAACTAATACACCAAAATTTAAGGAATTTAAAATGAAAACAATTACAAAGTTAATTGCAATATTATCACTAACGTTCACTTCTATTGCGTTCGCCAAACCGACTATTGAATTATACAAATCACCATCATGTGGTTGCTGCGTTGAGTGGGCTGATATAATGGAAGACAAAGGCTATAAAGTGAATGTACATCATAAACGTGATTGGAGTTCTGTTAAGAAGAAATTCGGTATGCCTAATCAGTTAAACTCTTGCCACACGGCGGTTGTTGATGGTTATATGGTTGAAGGACATGTTCCAGAAAAAGACATAGCGCGTTTACTTAGTGAACGCCCGACAGATATATCAGGTCTTACTGCACCTGGTATGCCGCAGCACTCTCCAGGCATGGCTGCTCCAGGTCAAAGATACAAAGATTTTAACGTTATTGCTTTTGATGAAAATGGAAATCTGAGTTTATATTCGAAGTATTAAGATAATAACGAGATAGGGCAGCGAGTGTTGCCCTATCTACCTTCCATAAGCATAAGCACAATAAATCAGGACACGTTGAAGCATGAGCGGATATATCATTTATCATTATAATATTACCGATAAAGAACGAATCAATGAGCTTGGGCCACTATCCTTACCGATTGTAGAAAAATACAGTGGCGAGTTGGTTATTGCTTCCTCGGTAACATGTCTCGAAGGCTCGCCGTACTCGCATATGGTGGTATATAAATTTGCTAGCACGGAAAAGGCGCAGGCCTTCTATGAGTCGGAAGAAAGCAGGGAGCTATCCAAGTTAAGGAATGAGGTCACTGAAGGTTTCGTTGTAATTGTCCCGCAATACGGTCATGACTAGCGCTACTTCGCTTTGTTTGATATTTTAGTTATTAAAAATCAGCTATTTTTGTTAGCTGTCTTCGTATAGAATCTGCCATACAATATTACTGATTAAAACTTTCTAAAATTGGCAAGTCGAAAACAGTAACGATACCTTCTTATTTCTTTCTAAAATGACATAAAACAAATGAATGATAAAACGATAGCAACTCACAACGGTAAGTTTCATGCAGATGATGTTTTCAGTATCGCTGCACTTAAAAACATTTTTCCTGCTTTTAAACTCGTGCGCACACGTGATTTAGAGATTATTGGCGAAGCTGATATTGTGATCGATGTAGGCGGTGAATATGATCCTGATACAGGTCGTTTTGATCACCACCAACGTGGTGGCGCGGGTGAGCGCGAAAATGGTATTCCTTATTCATCATTTGGTTTAATTTGGCAGAAATACGGCTTAGAGATATGCCAAGGTAACCAAGAAATCGCAGATGCAGTGGATGCTGGTTTAGTGTCTACGATTGACGCGGTTGATTGTGGTTATGTTGAAGGTGTTGCTCAAGGTATTAGCCTTAGCCAAACTATTTCAATGTTTAACCCTACTTGGGAAGAGGACAGCGACTTAGATGCATGTTTTGATGAAGCTGTTGTCTTTGCATCGCGTATTTTAACACGCTTCATTGCATCTGCGACTGGTGGTATTAATGCCAAAGATATCGTCGCTAAAGCAATTGATAATGCCGATGATCCAAGAGTGATAGTGTTAGAGCAATATACGCCGTGGAAAACAACGGTGCTAAATCTAGCGACAGAAGCTTTATTTATGGTTTATCCATCTCAGTCTGGTAAATGGATCATTCAAGCTGTACCTGTTGAACTTGGTTCATTCGAAGACAGAAAATCATTGCCTAAAGCATGGGCTGGCTTGTCAGATCAAGCGTTTAAAGACGAAACGGGTCTTGATGATGCAATGTTCTGCCATAATGGTTTATTTATTGCGGGTGCAGCATCGTTTGAAAGCACGATGAAAATGGCCTCTATGGCACTTCAAGCCTAGCGATTCTGTTACGCGATTAATGCCCACAAAGCAGTCTTAAACAGGCTGCTTTTTTATTGTTACCGCCTTCCTATAGCTCGTATCTACACACCCAATATCGCAGTTTATATCGAAATTATATCCAAGCCAGTTTGAAGATAAATGTTTGCTGCGCTTATCCTTGAGTAATAAATATCGATAAAAACACAAATAATTGTCATGTTTTTTGTTTTCTAGCCGATGATATATTTTACTATATTGTCTATTAAGAGGTTTTATGAGCTCAGAACTTAAAATTACATTTACAGATAAACTCGTAATGAGATTATCACTATTCAACAAAATGTATTTACCTGCTTATATAGCAACAATTTCAACGATTATTTTTTTATCATTCTATGCGTCAGTGACGGAGATTTTAGTAAATAATAATATCGTAATTCCAAGCCATTTAGAGTTTAGCAACGTTGCAATGCTTGCTGTCATGTTCCTTTTTGCTTGTTATTTTTTTGCTTATGCAGTGAAAGCCAATATTTTACCGTTACTAAAGCACATTGAAAATGTAATGAACAATATCGATCAAGGTAATATTAATTCACGTATCGGTTTGAGTGGCAAAGACGAATTTGGTCGCATAGGTTCCGCTATTGATAAGACACTTAATAGTTTGTTTGACATGGTCACAACGGTAACTAATACCGTGAATGAACTGAGTAGCAATACCCGTAATATCTCTTCGACCGTTGCAACTAATGAAAGTTTGATCCAAAAACAACACAGCGAAGTGCAAGAATGTAATAGTGCAATGGAATCGATGAGTCATGCCATTTCACAAGTATCTGACAACGCAGAGAATGTAAAAGGCATCGCTGATACAGCGCAAAACTCTGTGAGTGAAATGAATGAAAACATATCCGATTTAGTTGATAACTTTGGCTCCCTAACAAAGGACATACAACAATCGAGTGAAGCCGGTACTAACTTAAAAACAACGTCAGATAAGGTGAAACAGGTGCTTGATGTGATAACTGGCATCTCGGAACAAACTAATCTGCTCGCGTTAAATGCGGCAATTGAAGCTGCTCGTGCAGGGGAGTCTGGTCGAGGGTTCGCAGTGGTTGCTGATGAGGTTCGTGAACTTTCCAAGCGTACTCAGCAGGCGACAATCGAAATTAATCAAATGATTGAAAACCTAGATCAAACATCGAATGAATTAATAAAAAGTGTTGAATCAAACATTTCCAGTACAGGAGAGATGCTAAAGGATGCTGAGAATATAAAATTCAATATGAATAATATTTCTGGTTATTTTCAAGATTTGTCAGTAAAAACCAATGAGATCTCAACTGCGGCTATATCTCAAGTTGGTGTTTCACAACAATTGACCACAAGTTTAGGTATATTCAGCGAATCTTCAGAACAATCATTAACAAGCTTAACAGTGCTGAATAAAGATAAAGAATCTTTAATTTCAGTATCTGTTCAACTCGATCACTGTTTAGCAAATTATAAAGATTAATTACGGTAAATAAAATCTAGGTTAATAAATCGTAACATGTCACGATACTCTCTTTAACAGGGAGTTAGTGACATGCAGTTAAATTTTTCCGACCTTTCAGCGAATCACCGCTATCATTTGATGACACAAACCATCATTCCACGACCTATCGCCTGGGTACTCACCGACTCGGGTGATGAGAATTATAATTTAGCGCCGTTTTCTTATTTCACTGCAGTATCCAGCAAACCTGCCTTGTTAATGATCTCAGTCGGTAAAAAGCCCAACGGTGACAATAAAGATACACTCACCAATGTGCTTCAGAATAAAAAAATGGTCATCCACATTGCCGCTGAACATCAAGCTGAGATTGTTACCCAAACTGCAGCGACCTTAGCCCACGGTGAATCCGAACTTGCCAATGCCGGACTAACTACATCAGCATTTGACGGTTTTCCTCTGCCGCGACTAACACAATGCGACATAGCGTATGGATGCGAGCTTTATGAGATTAAAGAACTCGGTGATGTGCCGCAAACGCTTATCTTTGTTGAAATTAAACAACTTTACATCAATGACACAGTAGTCAGCCAAGATGCTAAAGAGCGATTGAATATTGCCGCAGATAAAGTCAAACCTCTCGCGCGGTTAGGAGGAGGGGAGTACGCCTCAATTACAGCCCCGTTTAGTATCCAGCGGCCGGAGTAATTCACTTTATCGGTAGGAATATTAATGCATTTTACCATTGAACGCGATAAGCGAACCGCTTAGGTTGGTTTTTGTTGGCTGAGTCAGTTCTATCATTAACTCGGCCATCTCTGCTGGGTCAACCCAAGTCGAATGGTCTGCATCTGGCATTGCATCACGGTTAACTTGGGTATTAACAATTGTTGTCCATAATGCGATTAATTATTGATGATTATTGATGATTATTGATGATTATTGATGATTATTTGAGCGGCAACTGTGCGGTGTTAAATAATTGCGGTGAAAGTTGTGTAAATATTTGTAAAGATCATTTTTGATTGTTACGATATTGATCTTCTTGTGGACTGTATATTTTTATTCTACGTCCAAAAGGTATTTAGTTGATACTTTAAAAGGCTCAATGATTAGCTAATAAAGGTCGATGAATAGACTGGGATAAAATTGTGAGTAACAATCAAAGAATAGCATGCAGAAAAACAGTGCCACTGACCTTGTTGTCTTGCGTTTTTACCGTGATGCAAATGATTGCTTTTAGTACTGTTGCTGAAGAGCTATCTGCATTTAATGCTTGGAAAAATCAACAGCAACAGCAGTTCGCTGATTATCAAACAACGCAGCAGCGTCAATTTGTGTCGTTTCTAAAAACGGAATGGGGCTTAAAGGAGCAAGAGTCTGCGGTGATCCGTGATCCAGTTCCGAAACCTGTTGTCATCCCCACATTGCCAAAAGACCAACAACCGATTGCGCCACAGTTAACAATGCAACCAATGCCTTTTGAGCCAGCTACGCCTAAGCAAGCTCCGCAGTTGCCAACACCGAGTTTAGCTAATATTGTTAATATCGATTTTTATGGGCACCAGTTTACTTTGCCTCAATTAACATCATTACCTCAGGTCCCGAAAAACGTCGATAGTAAAAGTTTGGCGGATGCTTGGTTAGATACTTCACAGCATATCACCACATTATCGCAGCAGATAGAGCAAGTAAGCCAACAATTAATGTTATCTGATTGGGCTATTTATCAGCTATATCAACATTATGCTAAGGCGATTAAGTTAGATAAAAATCAAGAAGTTATTTTAATTTGGGCGGGGATTACGGCGCTTGGTTTCGATATGCGTATCGCTTATGACAATCAAGGTTTGTATTTACTTATGCCCGCATTGCAGCCTTTGTATGAAGTGAAGTTTGTACGACTAGCAGAACAACGATTTTATTTCATTGATCAAAAGCCTGCGGGCGCTATAAAAATTTATAACAATAGTGTATTTGATAAATCGTTTGATTTTAGTTTTGCTCGAACGATGCTCGCTGCTGAGTCCAGTTTAGCGCTTCAACAGCGAACATTAACTGACGAATATACTGGGATTGCGATAGAACTGACCGTAAATCAACATTTGGCACAATATTACCTGAACCATCCACAGGTTGATTTGGCATGGTATTTTCAGACGCAACTTGATAGTCAGACAGAGCAACAGATTTTAACTCAATTTAAGCACATTTTAGCTGGACTTGAACAACAAGAGAAAGTTGAAGTGTTATTAAGTTTTGTCCAGCATGCGTTTGAATATGAACTCGATAAAGATCAATGGGGACGAGAGTATTACGCGGCGCCTCAACATACGCTGGGATTAACAGCGGTAGATTGTGAAGATAGATCATTCTTATTTTCTTGGTTAGTGAATAACTTATTAGAAATAGAAACGGTTGGTTTGTTATTTCCTGGCCATGTCGCCGTCGCAGTTAGACTTGATGATGCCGAGTTGGATGGCACATTTTATCGCATTAATGACGGCAAGTTTTATATTGCGGACCCCACTTATATTGGTGCAAGCATTGGTCGTGTAATGCCAGATTATGCAAACGTAAAACCTAATTTAATCGATATGTAACCTAATTTAATTAATATAAATAAAATTGTGTAAACAAGGAGAGAATAATATGAGTTTAATGAAAAAAGTAGCTATTGCAGGTTTTGTTGTTTTGTTAGCTGCGTGTGCGAGTGATGACAAGATCACGCTTGAAACGCCCCAAGACGTTGGTGTTTGTCAGTTCGATAATGGTGCTCCAGGTGCAGCGATGTGGATCTGTGATTACCCCGTTGAAGGCTACGCCGTTACGGCGGTAGGTCGCAGAGAAAAATCAAGCGCTGGAATGAGCTTTATGCGTAAGCAAGCGGCACTTGATGGACGTTCGGCAATGGCTGAATCTATGCGCTCTGCACTTAAATCTAAAATGGACGATTTTGCTGGCGCAACAGGTGCTTCGGCCGCTGAAACTGTGGATAAAGTCAGTAATACTATGCGGGAATCATTAACGTCTGAAACCTTAGAAAGTACCAATATTATCCGTTCTGCTATCGGTCCTGAAGGTGAAATTTATTTACTTATCGCAATGGATAAAGCTGCAACTGCTCGTACAGTACAAAAGGCCATCAACAATAGCATGAACAACGAACAGGCTGCTTGGCAACAATTTAGAAAAGAAAGTGAATTCAAACAATTTAAAGAAGACCTAAAAGCGGAATTTGGCAGTGAAATAAACTAATCAAATTATCGACTAATTAATAATATGATTAGTCGGTAATTCGATAAATAAGACATTGCACTCAAGGTGTTATAGACGGAAGTATTAATGATATAAATACCTATTAACTTTTGTAGGTGGAACTTTATATCAATGGATTTTTTTTAATTGGATATATTATGCGCAAAATATTGCAAATTATCTGCTTGGTTATTATGACGCAAGGCCTTGTTAGCTGTGCGTCTATGATGGCGCTGCTTTTTGATGATCAAAAAGTTGAGCAATTCGCATTAGAAACGGAACCTGAAGCGCTGCAAGATTATTTACAGTGGTCAGTAGAAAGGTTATCTGAAACAGATGAAGATAGCCCTGATTTAGTGGCTAAACTAATGCCGATCGCAGTCGCAAAAGCGAACAGTATTAATCTTAATACGACGAATGCAAGTTTATACAGCGCATTAACCGATAGGTTAATCGAGATTGCCAAAGAGGGGGTCCAGACTTTAGATCCTGAAGAGTGGACAGAGGATGGATTTCCTTATGAATTAACCAGTGATTACTTAAGAGCAGCAGCGGCTTATAATCTTGGCCAATTAGAAGGGGATACCGTTGCATCTCAGCTACTGGTTATTTTACGTAAAGTCGATTCGCCGGGTGTCCAAACTGTCGTTATCAAATCAATGCTAGAGCGAGTGGATAGCTATAAGAAGAGCCTTGAAATCCAATCGCAAGCAGTGACCGCCTTATCCAGTGTCGATGTGGCTAATTTGCCTGACCACCCAGAGTTAAGTCAGTTGGTTTATGAATTGGAGAACGAATTAATCACGTTACCTGTGATAAACCGCGTACTTGCAAAACAAGATATTTATCAATTATCAGCACGTAACTTAAATTATATTCTGGATGTGAATGAAGGTTTATTCATTCATCATTTAAATAATCCTGACACGATTGATAAAAATGAACTAATTAAAAACTCTCGTCTTCTTAGTTCTTTAGTGTTACCAAAAAAAGCACAACTTGATGGGCTATTACCTTATTTTACCACTATTCAAAAAAGTGCACAGCGATTATTACTCCAATATGTTCCAGGTTTGTATTACTACAGTATGTATGAAAATGCGCAGTTAAGTGATTATAGCTTAGGGCAACTTGTTGCTAGCTTAGACTATTTAAACCGTTACGATGATTATGCTTTTGCCGCGAAAGGCAAATTAGTTGCTGAGGGCGATGACGGAAGGTTGTTTTTTAATCATCACCAAGTGATGAATGAAAAGGTATACCAAACCACTAAAATCAAAGCGAAAACCTTGGTATTTAAGAGTTTAGCTAAGCGTGTTGAAGCGCGTCCATATGCCTACATAGATTTTATTTATTCATTCTTGAATCTAAATTACTCAAATGATTTTGCGAGTTACTTACTGAAAGCTGTGGATGTTAAATATAAATCAGCCCAACTTGATCAGCTGCAACATTATTATGCACTGCAGTTAAGCGTAGATGAGCAAGTTTCAGTATCAAGGCGGTCAGGTTTATTAACCAAAGTGTCCAATGCTCAGCTGAGTCGCACATTGAAGTATTCAGCAGAAGAATACCGTGTTTATGCAGATAAAGTGATGCCGGTGTATGTAGCAAAACAACCTAAGGCTTTATTGACCGCACTCACTAAGCATAATAGAAAAGTCGCTAAACAGGCCGGTATTTCAGTCTTGGTTGATTATTATCTTGTTGCTTTAGAGTCACAATCAGTCTCAGTGAGGTCTCGCTACTTGGTTGTGGCGGGCCAAATAATTGCGCAACGTAATGTTGATGACAGTAAAAAGGTATTTGGCAGTTTAATGGCATCGCCATTGGCTGATACAACAAGCATGTTTGAAAAATATGCGTTTGCAGATTCAAGCACAAGCTTACCTGCAGATTACCTTTATCTTGCTAATTATCTTGGGACGCATATCGTTTCGATGGACTCAAACTTATCAACCCGATACGCGAAAATTTTCAGTAACGGTATTGGTAAAGCAAAAGATGAGGATGCATCCCTGTATGCGGCGCAGCAAGCGATGGCTTTGATCACGAATAAGCAAGATGTTAAACGCGTGAAATCTGCGGTTAAGAAACGTTTTAGCAATATCAACATATAATTTGAGATAACTATTATGGATAATAAGTATCTATTAAATATAGCACTTTTGGTTGTTTCAAACAGTGCGTTTGCGTTGGACGATCCCGCGCAGGAATCATACGACTTTGCTTATAAGTCGACACATTCGATAACCAGTTATCAAATGGCGTTAACGACATTTCCACAGTTTGATGTGAGTAGTAGTAATGACGAGGTTGTTTATGACCGTCGGTTACGTCATACCAATAAAGTCAGTGTTACGCAGGCTGTGGAGACTGAAAAACAAAAACTAGCGACCTTTACACCAAGCAAAACGACTAAATGGCAGGAAAAATATTTACCACAGCCAGCGTTAAGTAAACTTAAAAGTGTGTATACCTTTCCTGTTGTAGGCAAACGTATCCCAGTGTATTACGCAGGGGACGCACAAGTACTTAATCGGGTCGTGCTGCAAGATAGTACCGGGCAGCTTTATTTTACGGCGAAGTTTGGTAGTGAAGCCAATGACAATATCCATTTTTCGAGTAATAAGTTAACGTATAGATTGACCAATTTGAATGGTGAAATGCAAGGCAATGGTTACTTGAAGTATCGGGAAAGCAACCCATTTCAAGCGGCTAAAGCTGGCTATATTGTTGAAGTTGCCCTTAATAGTAACGTCAAAAATAAGTTTGTTATCGCGCCTTCATTGCGTATAAACGGTACCTATACAGAAGATTTATCAACTAAAAAACGTAGCAATAGTGCCAATGGTTATGCTGGTGATGATGGTAGTGGTTACAGCAGCAGCTTCATTTCGTCATTTGCAGGCGCATTTGGTGGTGGCAACGGTGGTGATGGTAGTAACGGTAGTAATGGACAGCCGGGTCGTGGTGGTAAAGTTGGCAACGATGGTAAAGATGTTGGACGGGTTGAAGTCAACATGAAACCTGTAGAGTCACCTTTTTATAAGCAACAGCTAAAAAGTTATGCTCATAAATCAGAACAAGGCTCAACACATTTGTTGTTTGAACTTGATCAGAAAATAACGCTAACAGCGTTAGGCGGAGCAGGTGGTAACGGCGGTAAAGGTGGTGCTGGTGGCGATGGCGGTGACGGCGAAGCTGGCAGTGCAGGCCTAAAAGGCTCAAATGCAACGAAATATAGCAGCGGCGGAAGCGGTGGCTCTGGCGGTGATGGGGGCAACGGCGGTAATGGTGCCCGTGGCGGCAGCGGCGGTGATGGCGGTGATGGCGGCAACGGCGGCAAGGTTGTTGTTAAACTAAGCGGTTCAAGTTATTTTCAATCAGCGAGTCGACGCTATTTTTCAGCCAGTGTTAGAGGCGGTGAAGCTGGCAAAGCTGGCAAGGGTGGCAAGGGCGGAGAAGCTGGCAATGCAGGGGATGCCGGTCCTGGTGGTCCTGGTGGCAGTGCTTACAGTGGATCCGAATGCCGTACTGACGTTAATGGTCTTCAGCAGTGTACACCTATTTATCAATCGGGTGGTTCGTCTGGTTATTCAGGTAACCGTGGTCGTTCAGGCAGCTCTGCGAGTGCCGGCGGTTCTGGTTCAGGAGGCTCACGCGGTGGAACAGGCAGCGTACAGTTCGTCGGAGCTTAGTCACCCTACGACACCTAATTCAAAAATAACGCTAATGCCTGTGAAGGTGTTAGCTATCGAATTACAAGGGCTCTCTCAGTCTTATCGCACCCGGGGTGAGACTCGTGTTATTTACGATAATGTAAATTTCACTGCAAAATCTGGAGAGGTAACCTTAATCATGGGGACATCAGGCAGTGGCAAAACAACCTTGCTGCGTCAGATTGCCCTATTAGATCGGACCTCTCAGGGGGAGATTTATTATTTCGGTGAAAGTGTTGCACATAAAAATTTAGCAAAAAAAGCGAAAATAAGGTCGAAACAGCTGGGATTTATATTTCAATCTTACGCACTTATTGAAGAATTTAGTGTATTAGAAAACTGTGCTTTACCGTTACTCATGAACGGCTATAAAAAAACGGCAGCAATGGCGAAAGCGCGTGAGTATATACACAATTTCATTGCCGATATTGCAGTAAATAAACAGCCGAATGAGTTATCAGGAGGAGAGCAACAACGGGTTGCGGTGATACGCGCATTGATCCATCAACCCGGTATTATTATTGCTGATGAACCCACGGGGAATCTCGATAGTCACAATGCCAACCTCATTAAAAAGGAACTCGTCAGAATAGCAAAGCAGTTAGGCAGTGCGGTTATTATAGTGAGTCACGATGACAGTTTTATTGAGTGTAGTGATGCGTTTTATCGACTTGAGCCTTGTGTTGACCCACAAGTAAAGTCTCAGCTTGTGAAGGTAAAGTAAATGCGGGCAGGTGTTTCACTTTGGTTGGGGATGCGATTTTTTACGCGTCCATTATTGATGTACTTTAGTTTGTTTTTTGTTGTGTCTTGCTGCGTGTTTACGTTGTTTTTAACGATTGGCAGTTATGAGTATCAAGTCGATAGACGATTTGCGAGCAAGCAACCTCATCTCACCTTGAGTCAAGATAGCAGTGATAGTCAGTGGCAAACATTAATGAATACCACTGAGGGGGATAACTTAAAAGCTGTCTTATTGCAGCAAGACAATGTGCTAGCAGTGAGTGAATTTATTAAAGTCAGAAAATGGCTACATTTAAACGCAACAACACAACAAATGACCGACGTTAATTCAACGACTGCTTTTGATAAGTTTAGCGTGGGTGATGTCAGTATTATTGGCGTTGAGCGGACCATTCCGACGGTGATCCCACTTGGAGGGCTTAATTATTACAATGCAGGTATGTATAAATTTAAGATAACGAACCTTGAGTTTGTCGCTGACTGGTTAACTAATCCTGAATTGGTGATCCCAAATGCGGTATTAGATGCGAGCTTCTTTCCGCCAATTTCACAGCAAGTCGCGATTAAAAGCGTTTCTAATAGTGGCACCAGTACAGGACAAATAAAAGCATTTTTAAATGATTACAGTGATGAATCTATCTTGTACGTTGGCATAGACCGTATGCAGACTTGGCTAGCTGAGGATGATATTAAAGAGCGTGGTATCTATATTACGTTGCAAGATAGCCGGAAATTGGCTGAGACGAGAGTTATATTAACAGGCTTGTTAGCTAGCAGTAGACATGCTTGGTTGATAACGAGTTGGTTAGACGAAAAAAATAAGCAAAAAACCATCTTGTTTATTACCCAGTTTATTAGTTATAGCCTAATGGTTATTTTGGTCATGATGTTGCTGTTGATGTTGATCTTACATCAAACAAAGGTGTTGATTAATAAAGCGAAGTCACTAAAGATTTTCTTCATGACTGGCTATTTATTGATTTATCCTTTGAGTACACTGGTGGCAACGGCGAGTTTGATGGGGGTTTTGATGGCTTATTTATTTGCACATTATTGGATAACGCCGTTTATTTTAGGCTTATTTGGTTTGGTCACTGCAATATCTGGTGCATTCGCATGGTGGGTGATTTTATGTGTGGTGGTGATGGTTAATTTGGCTTCGGTATTAAGCATGCAAAATAGGCTAGTATATTAATGAAACAACTAATGAAAACATTTAAATTTAATATGGCGATATTACTGGCATTGTTGGTTGTGTTGAGTGGTTGCGAAACGGTAAAGCATCAAGACTCAGTGCCTAAAAATGTGTTTGATGATCTTGAAAATAAGGTCGTTGCCGCGCAGACAGGTAAAGCATTAAGTGCCCCTTGGGTATCGACCAGTTCAGTGCCATTACGTATTGTTGCGCCTATCTATCAAACTGAGTTTGAGAAAAAGTCACCTGCGACACAAGCTCTGAATAAAGTAGTTAGTTTTATTAGTCAGCAACCGCAGCAGTTAGACGCGATGACTGGTTTGCCTATTTCTACCCAATTTTCATCCATGACTGTTAGCAAGTTCAGCTTAGGCGAAGACGAATTTAGCTATGTTCCGGCTATTTTTAATGTCGGTTATGGTGATGAATCAGCGCTAAATGCTGTTTTTAATGTCGCACTCATGACCCAGAATTCAGCCGAAATTGGTTTTTATATTGATAGCCAAGCTTGGCAAGCAGATATTGTAAAATTACAAGGTTATAAAACCATAAAAACAGCAGGCAAACAACGCAATAGTGTTTGGTTTAATTATCAACTTGACTTGGCAGGCAGTGATCATAAAACCAAAATTGATGGTCTATTAAAAATGACCGCTTATGCAATCGCTGCGGATATACGCCAATTTGCCAGTATTAATCGTGATGCTGTGATGAAGTTTAATAATCAGAACTATGTGGTCCAACGCCCTAATGGTGATACTTTTGCTTACGTATATCAGGACAGAATTAAAGCTGTTGAAGAACTGGTAAATGCTAAGATTGATGCTTTAGACAAGGAACGGGTACTTAATAATACGAGTAACGCCCGCAGTATTCATGTTGATGATAGTGGTAGCTATATCACGGTGAATACCTTGGATAACTTCATCAGTAAAGTTGAGCTATTGTCGTTGAATAATGCCAGTCAACGCACATTAGTATGGGAGAGTAAGCAATGGGATGAATATGCGAAACAGGCATTTTATACTCCTAAGTTACATAAAATGGTCCTACTTTCAGATAAGCAGCTTACCGTACACGATTTAAAAACTAAGCAGGTTGAGTTTGAATTGGCGAGTGAACTAATCAGCAGTGTCAGTTTTGATGAAGCCTCGTCTTTATTTTATTTCATTAAAGCCGATACGGGCTTTGTGCTGGATGTCAGCACTAATCAAGTGAAGCCACTCACCGCCCTTGGTCAGCTTCAAACACTTGCCGTAACACCAGGTAGTAAGGGCTTGTACGCCTTGTCTAGTGATAACGTGTTACGTTATTTTGACTCTGAAAATATGCGTTTAAACAAAGTGTTGAGCGGTGTGACTATGGAGGGGATGCGTACTTGTGGTGTAGGCAGACAGTTGCTCTATTGGCAGGGGACGCAAGCATTTATTATCGATAGGCTCACCAGAAAACAGCACGAGGTAACTGCGTTGTCCAATTTTGGTGACGGGATCAATGCTGGCCATTGTGCGACTACAGAGGCGAAATTTGCCTTAATGTCATCGACTGGTGAGATACGTCAGTTTAATCTCACAACTCGTGAACAATTAACTACACTGCTAGGTGATTACGATGCCTATGATAAGTTAAATGCAGGTTATCAACTGAATTATTTACCGAACAATGAATATATTTATGGCGGTAAAGCAGACTTGAGTATTCATAAAAGCACCACTATCGCGGAAATAAAACAAGATTATGATAAACAACTTAGTCGCGTCAATACAGCCCGTTCATGGTTAGATAAATCCTCCGTTAATCAAGTTATTTTCGCAGAGCCGCTCGCGCAGCGTGAACTCAAATTATACAAAACCTTGTTTGCAGTAGAGATTAAAACGGAAACGCAACGCACGGCTATGCTTAATTTTCTAAATGAAGAACAAGCTGATCCGCTGCTTGCAGCCAATAAACCGAGCTTATTTAACCGGCTGAGCGGTGGCATTAGTGTTGATTCAGTTGATAATGTTTTACTGGTTAAGCAGATGGCAATTGATGATATCTCTTTGTATACAACTTCGATTCCGAATTGGGACCACCTTGGGTTTAAAGTCAGTACCGTTTACTTAGGGAGTGAAGGTTTTGAAGCTAAGGTTTATCGTCGTTTAAATAATTCGCAACTCTCAGGTGATATCGAAAATATTGCCTTGCCAGCCGATACCGACATGTTGGTTACCACGCTTTCTAATGGCAACGTCCGCTTAGAATCCCTTTCTGCTGCTTTTGATTTTGAAGACATTTTTAAAGCCCATGAAAATAAAGTTACAGCTGCAGATATCAGTCCAGATAAACGTTTTTTAGCTACAGCTGGCAGTGATGGACTGATCAAAATTTGGTTGCTAACAATCCCTGAACAAGAGCATGGCTGGGTCACATTAGACAAAGCGCTAAAAGGTTACGCAAGTAATGTCAGACATTTAGAGTTTATTGGTGATAATTTACTGCTATCAAGTGGTAGTGATCAGACGATTAAGGTATGGGATATTACCAGCGGACGAATCGCTAAAAATGAAATGTTAGGGCATACGGATAAGATCCGATTTGCAAAATATAACGACTCTTTACAACAGATTGTCTCTGCGAGCGATGACGGTTCTGTGCGTATCTGGGATGTAAATGAAGCAGAACAGGTTCGCTCTTTTAAGGGCACAAAACAGGACTTTGTCGTAAGCTACGATCAAAACTCAAACATGGTTGCTTATAGTAAAAACAATAAGGTATTAGTGAAGAATGTTGTTAATGGTAATACCCTTGGTCGTATTGTATATACTCGTGCACCTGTCGCTGTAGAGTTAGGCTTCTCGGGTGATATTTGTTATTTAATCTACCCAGAAAAAATAGCGGTATATCGGGTTGCTTCTGGTCAGCTTGTTAGTACTATCCCCATGACAAATATTAAAGATATTAAGCAAGTATTAACCAATCGCAGTTATCAAGACCTTTTTATTATGACGCAAGATGATATCGCCGTTATTAACACAGGACGTTATGCATTATACGGAGGTACACAGAATGAATAAATTGACTCATCGTCTGGCCGGCATGCTTTGTCATTCACTATTAATGTTGAGGCATAAGCAAATATTAGCTAGCCATCGGCAATTTGGACTTCGCACATTGACAAGTGTGTTGTTATTGATGAGCGCTTCTGTCTACGCTACACCTGACATTCAGGTCCCTGCTGCTGACAAGCCCGCCTGGACTCTACCTAACTACAGTAGTATTACGGGACTTGATTTTATCGGGTTGTCGCAACTCTGGGTAGCGAGATTGCCACAGGCTGACCAACAGTCGGTAGCCGAAGCATGTACAGATGGTCTTGGAAAAGTTTCAGAATACTTTAGTGTGAAAATCGCGTCTACAAGTAGCGCTTCACAAGTGGTGGTTAACGAGCAATTCCAAGGGCAGTTTTCGGTAAACACTGAAAAATTCAGTACGGTGAACTTGTCTGGGATCCACATGAGTGAATCTTATTCAGAGGTAGTTGATGCAGGCGAATATATTCAATCTTATTGTTTGTATCGCTTAACTCGACAGCAAGTGAGTAAAGTCCAGCAACAACTTGAAGCTGAACAGCAAGAAATACAACTACTTATTGCTGCGGTGGGCAAGGCTTTGCTCGGACAAAATATGACCCAAGCAAAAATTAAATTAGCACTATTGAAAGGGAAACAAAATGTATCAAGCGAGTTAAAAACTGAACTGACGGCATTAGTGGAGGAGTTATCCGCTAGTACCATAAGTGTTGAGTTGTTATTTAGCCAACAAGAGTTTGCTGCGAATGATATCGTTGGCGTGCAACTGCAAAGTAACCAAAATTTGTATATTTATAAGTTTATTGATGATGGGCGTTTCTTTCACATGCTGTTGCCATCACCCACCTATGGCTTTAACTTAATTAGAAAAGATCAGTCTGCTACTTTCCCTACTCCGAAGCAGAAACAGCGGGGCAGCTTTTATAAATTGCCAAGGTTAAGCCAGCTAAATGCAGCTCCTACGCTCTATGTTGTGGCTTCTAAAAAGCGCTTACTAACACCATTTGCTCAGTCTTCCTTTAATCGTTATGTGATCAATGACAAGCCCGCGTTTAATACTTTCATCGATGTTTGTAAGTTGGATAAGTCATGTGTGGTCTTAGAGCGCGAAGTTGCTTTAGCAAGTAATGATATTCCACTGGACATTCAGCACTTTGCACTACAGGTTAATCAGACGGAACAACCAAATTTAGCGCGGGTACTTAAGGCTAATTTACTCGAACAAGGTTTTTCTTTTAATGAGCAAGGTTTCGATTTGATCGTGAATCTTGAATACAAAAAAATATTTTCGAAGAAGTTAGATGCAGATATGTTCGTTGGGGAGTTAGTCGTGTTATCACAGCATCCCCAGCAACAAAAACAAGTATTGAAATTACGCCATAGCGGTATTTATGATCAAAATAGGCTGGAAAGCTATCTTGAATCGATGCTGCGCTCGGCATCGGTTAAATTATTGCAACAAGTGGAGAAAAAACAAGGTGACATCTAGGTTGGTGATGCTGTTGTTTTTATGGACGTCTGCGCTTAACGCTACGCCTTACGTAGATTGGGTGGTCATTGATACCAAAAATAAGACTTGGCCAGTGTTGTTACCACCAAGTTTAGCGTTAGGTGATGAATTTGAGTTTGCTCCCGCCACAGCGGCTGTACCGGCAAGTTTTTCGATCATGCGTACAGAAGTCAGTTGTGCCCAGGTACTCGCAAGTTCAATACTTGACCCAATTCGTTTACAACAGTTAACCGATACCTGTGAGTTTGCTGAGCAAGAACCTGTTACAGGTGTGAGCTTTAAAGAAGCAACGCGTTTTTGTCGAGAGCTGGGTGGTGAATTACCCACTGAAGCTGAGTGGGTGTTTGCGGCGAGTTTAGCGGGTAATGCTTGGTTGACGGATTACCAAATTATAAATACCAATACTGAAGTCGATGTTGAATCCGTATACACTTTTACGGGTTATAAACAGCCCAGTTATGATACAGAACGTAGTCCACAACAATTGCATGGCATACTGGCAAGTGTCTGGGAAATAACCCAAACACCTTGGCCAGAACAGTATGATGTGGCTGTGATGAAAGGGGGGGCGTTTGATTTGTCAGTGAAACCTGAATTATTGCATCCTTATTATCGAGCGGCATTTAATCATCATGATATATTTAATAAAAACATTGGCTTTCGTTGTGTGCGATAGTCAGTATTATTCGCAATTGTATTCGGTTGCGTACTAATGAGGAGAGAAATATGCAACGATTTGCAACACGATGCTTAACAGCTGTAGTCGGCATGGCATTGTTCATTGGTGCTGGGGGAGTATCATCGAGCCAGGCAACTGAAATGACGCTGGTGAATGCTAACCTAAGTACGAATATAAATGCGTATACAAGTGTGCAATACAAGCTGCAGAACACCCAATCTCGGCAGCTAAGTTTTGCTGGTAAGGGGGGAGGGGCTGCACAATTAGTTATTTCCCAGCGAGGCAACCAATGGCAGCTTGAGCGTAGCTCGCCGACTTTCCGTGCTTTGTTTCAACCTGTTCAACAGAAAGGTAATTTTGGGCAGATAAAAGGGCAGTTTTTTCATCAAGATGGTCAAAATGAGATCGATGCTTTAAATGAAGATGTTGCCGAGCTAACTACAGCATTACAAACATTACAACAGGAAATCAGCGTAGAAACAGACGCGGACGACAAAATGGAACAGATGGATGAACTGGCGACGATAAGCAGTGAAAAGAACCGGCTACAGCGCCAGGTTACTACGCTAGTAAACCGGAAGGTGCAGCTATCCACTTACCCTGTTTATGACCTTTCGCAAGTATTCACCCATCAATATCAAGGCGATTTTTTCTTGGTCGAAGGTGATATGTTATTATTGGTGAATACGGCAATACGTAAGCTGAGTTATCGTGACCCCCTCAGTAAGCAAATTGTGATGGCTACTGAGCTTCGTTATGATGTTGTTGCTGAAGCTAACGTCAAGACTAATAAAATCAGTCATAACAAACCAAAAAATAAATTAACCCTTATTCGTTATCAAGATACGTTATTGGCCCTCAATTATGCTAAACAGCAGTTGCTGCTAACACGTTTGGAAGATGCCGGGTTAACAGCGTTTGCCCGGATGATAGCCACTTTGCCACTAGAGCCAAGTAAGTTTGAGGTGAAAGGTGAGCAGTTGAAAACCCAATACGTTTGGTCAGAAAAAGGCAATCATAAAACCCTAGACGTTTTTTATAAAGAAACGGGTAAGCGCAAAAACTTGATCCAAGTGACCGCGTCTGCAGAAACCAATGTGTTTGATCCTAAAGTACAATCCAAGGCTTTGGAGAAACACATTGGGGTGTTGCTGGTGAAAGGTGAACGGTTAATTGAGGTGAAAAAAGTACAAACCATTAATGGCAAAAAAGATACCACTTGGAGCCAAGACATTCGAAGTGGCATTATTCAACTTGGCGCTGAGAAAATCTTTGTTTCCAAGGCGGAGTACTATGGTTATGAAGGCCTCTGGTACCTTGCGTCTTGGATGAGTACCAACAGCATTACAGAGAAAAAAATATTTTTGATTAATGGTACTGAGCCCATTTCTTTAACGGCAACCTTAACCAATGCGGGTTTGGTTGACATCACCAAGTCAGGAAAATCATTATATCAATTTAGTGTGGATAAAAATGGTTTTGTCACTCGTTTATATTTTTCACCGCTAGAGCAAGAGTTAAGACTGATAAGCAAAGAAACAACCACAACTAAAGCTAATAGAGTAAAAGTTGCACGTTACATGGAATTAAATAGGGTAGTGTTATTATGATGAAAATAGGGGGGGTGATATTCGCGGTTACCTTACTATCTGCTTGCGCAACTACAGACGATAAATCGTCCGTATATGTACCGAACACGAACACATTTGATGACAGTTTGTATACAGATCTGTTCACCGAAGAGCAAAATGTTGTCGATTATGAAGCGTATTTTTGGGATTCGAAAGGCCAACGCTTTCTTGCATCTAATAGTTCTTATTCTAAGTTAGACACAGCAATACAGCGTTTAATTGAACAAGCATTAGGACAAGCAATTAATCGGATCGAAAATAGCTATAATGGCTTAGCTATTGCTTTGCAAGTCAGTGGTGGCGGCAATTATCGCGATGATGTGCTGACAGCCGCAGAGCAGTATATTATTGGTAATCCGACGTTAACTTTACGTGCTCAAGAAGCTGATGTAGAACAAGTATTGGGTAAAATATTAAAGCAAGAGTTGGACCCTTTCTATGCAGCTTCAGATACGAAAATGGATCAATCAGCTCAGATATCTGATTTAGTACTGTATATTTTAGCTAGTGAAAATGGCAGTTTACTTGATGTTAAAATCAGTGCGCTGAGTAAATCAGGCAGTGTGCTTGGGGTAGCTAAATCGACAATACCATTACGCGGCCAAACACATCAAGTTAATCGATTTTCTTATGTTAAGGTGCCGTTTAGTGATGGTTCTGGTAGTGGTCGTGAATTTCAATTACTCAGTTATCCAGTAAGTGTTAATGACATGTTTGGTGCCGGTTCATCTTCACTTGCGGTGACTAATGTGAGTTTAGAGCAGGCCAATAATTATTGTGACCAAAACAACTTACGCTTAACGTCACCGTATGTATTTGAGTTTGCACGCCGTAATCAACAGTTAAATCGTCCCTCTGGCAATGTTCAAGAAGAGATAATTGCTGCGATTGATTATGAAGATATCGACGAACCCTTCTATCGTGAAGAAGATAGACTCGAGCTGGAAGATGACGACATGGCTAACACATTTTTAGTATTCAATTGGAATACCGAGCGTTATACCATAGTCGCAAATAGTTACAGTTCACGGAATATGACTTTTCGCTGTTTTAAACAATAGCTAATAACTCAAACAGAGTGAGGAAGGTTGAGTTTAACCTCTTCTTTCTTCAATTTGTATTGCATAGCAAGGAGCGTTGTTTATGCGCATAAAAATTAAGACCAGTGTGGTTGGCATGCTACTGATTTTCTCACAACCTGTGTTTGCTGCAAATAATGTGGCGATTGCTGAATTTGTAAATAATATCCGTGGTTCGTTTAATATGCTTGTGGCTAAGGAGTTTGTCCCTGGTTCAAAGAAATTAATCAAAACCCGAAGAATGATCAAGAAAGGTTATAACAATGAGATCCGCAATATGCAGATCTTGTTATCTGGTTTAGATTTAATCGCTAATATCCGGACTGCAGATCCACGTCGGTTACCCCAATTTGCTCAGCAAGAACAAGAGATTGAAAAAATTATCGATTCAGTGGTAATAACATTAACCAGTATTATTCAAAGCCGTATCGATGCAAGTAGTCAGCTTGCGATAGGCGCACCTTCGAGTGAAGGTAGCAGTGCTATTGAAACAGAGGAAGTGGCATTTGATGAAGATGATATTGGTTCAGATATTGATATTGATGATACCTTAATTGAAATATCTGATGAAACCATCGTGATTGATAACAAACGTTTAAATCTTGATGATGTTGCCACACAAGCTTACTTTGATATAGCGTTCCAATATATTCCTGTGTATGCGGGTAAAGAGGTAGTTTGGTATGCCGGTAACGCAGAAGAACAAATAAAATTGGGTAAAAATATGTCGCTGAAACATGTTTTTATTCCTTATTCACGTCAAGGTATTGTGGAGTTATATCCTTTGCATTCAATTTTTGCCACTACCTTTATGCCAGATCGTAAAGGTGTGATGCATGTGATGCGAATGTATATTATTTTAATAGTGAATGAAGCTGAGCATGGTACCGCGCGCGTGGCGATGCGTGAAATTCCATTGTTCCGCTGGGACCGTAACCCGTACTTTATCGCGGCGGCGACGGGCACAGTATTGAAGAAAATATTTACCAGTACATTAGGACAAAAAGTCGATACTTTTTGATCTGATAAACGAAGAAGGGAAGGCGTTTGCAGCAAAATTTTATAGTGATCTTAACATTGTTAATGCGCGGGCAAACGCGGTTAATTAAAGCCAGCTTGCTGGCGTTGCCGATCATCTTATTAACGGTTTTTTTTAGTGTGTTTATCTCTCAGGATCTGCTGTCATCATTTGAACGGCATATGGAAAGGAGTTTTTTTGGGGTGTTTGGTGGCCTACAGGTATCGTCAACCCCCGATTTTTTAGCGCGTTTGCATGATGATCCAGCCTTAGCAAAGTTAGATCGTTCATACCGATTAAGTAGTAAGCATGTACTGCTATTTCAAGGGCATTCCCGCAATGTCTTGAAAGGGGTGGATGTGATTGCCTATGATGCCGATTATTTACAGACAAAATTTGACTCCTCTGTTGATTCACCAGTAGTCTCAACGCCTACATCCTCAAGTTCAACTGGCGCAAATGTTCTAGATGTTTCCTTGTTTCGCACCTTGTATCTAAGCTCGGTGGTTTATAATCAGCTTGGTGGCAAGGATAATGCGGTACTGGCTATTTTTAATCCCGCAGATGAACGTAAGGTTGAATTTGATAAGGTAGAAATTGTTGATTTTGGTTTTTTAGGTTCTCAGCCTGTTGTTGTTATGTCTTTAGCGGACATGCAAACGTTAACCAAAGCGGACA
>Ga0209292_1002155_pt1 | contig 22937 bp, 20 predicted proteins | sample GOMGulsemesocosm_2_FD_184634 | JGI IMG/M metagenome (GOLD analysis project Ga0209292, IMG submission 184634) | Methane-oxidizing microbial communities from mesocosms in the Gulf of Mexico - GOM9C Gulf of Mexico (SPAdes) (version 2) | ecosystem: Environmental > Aquatic > Marine > Cold seeps... | reverse complement strand
TCATAAAGGAATATATCGTTTTGACATTAATTTACCTAAACGACATATTTATGTGACTTGTTGGCGTGGTTTTAACCCTATGAATTATATGGGTTTAGTTGTTAGCGGTAACTTTTGATAGGGCTACGATTAAATGTCAGGGCTGAAATTTGTTGTTTCAATGAAGTTAACGAGAGGGGTAGAGTTAAAGAATCGCATTTTATAATCGGTCTTTTGATTATTACTGCTCGCACGTACTGACAGTGCTACTCGATGGACAGTATTAGGGTAAAACAGCCAACTACGCCAGATGTTGGCATCATCAACACGGTGAGCTGCAAAACTTAAAGTAATGTTATCAATACAGTTAACATTTTCCTTCTGGTGCTGGTCTGGAAGAGTGAAACTAAAGTCTTTCAATGGAATGGACAAACCGAGTCCCCAGGCTTTGATATAGGACTCTTTTAAGGTCCAATAATCAAAAAATCGGCTCGCTTGTTTTGCCGTAGGCTGCATGACTAAATCATTTATTTCATTTTCTGAGAAAGAGTATTTTGCGATACTCAATAAATCACTTGTACGCAGGATGTTTTCCACATCACAACCAATATCGTCATTCAGCATAACCGCACAAATGATCAAGTTATCGGTATGACTAATGTTAAAGCGTAGTGGAATAGGGGGATCAACAATCTCGGGTTTATCTTTGGCGCCTTTTATAAACAACCAATCAGCTGGTGGCATATCAGCATAGTGAGATAACAAATCACGGACAAAGGCGCGGGTGATTAATGCACTATGGCGGTCTTTTTCAAAACGAAAGCGTTGTTGTTTTGTCGTTTCTTCTGCTGATAACAACTGGCTATAAGCGTGTAATAACTCAGGCTGGTGGATTTGTTTCGGATCTACCGACCACAGATGAATTTCATTTGTAGCTAAGGTTAGTTTAGCTGCTGAGGTTGAAAGCACTATTTATTCCATTACATGACGGTGTAAACTAATCTAGCTATCTTATCATGATATATAAGATGAACATAAATCAACGTAATAGAGGCTAGCGTAATTTATTATCCTAGACTTAAGGTCAGAGATCAGGGAGAACGATTATATGAGTCGCAAGATGTTCAAGGCAGGTGTGCTAGGCGGCATAGTCACCGCTATTTGTTGTTTTACGCCGATATTGGTGATCATATTCAGTGCTCTGGGCTTAGCTGCTGCGATCAAATACCTTGATTTTGTGTTGTTCCCAATGCTGGCAATATTTATTGTATTGGCGCTCGTCGGTTTCATCAAATTACGGCATGACTGAATAGGGAATAGAGCTAAAAGCTATCAACAGCTTTTAGCTCGTTACTTCACACTTATAAAAAAGTACCAGTTAGAAAGGATACCAGAACAACTCTGTTGCCATAACACGTTTGATAATAGCTAAGGTTACCACCAAGGTAATTAACCCCATCACAGCGTAATCTTGCTTGGTCATGGGTTTTAAGCTGTACCAAGTACGTTTCTTATTATGACCAAAGCCACGTAGGGTCATCGCATTGGAGATCTCGTCTGCGCGGTCGAGACTTGAGAAGATTAATGGCCCTAAGATCTTGGCTACATTTTTAATACGCGACAGCACTGATACATTTTTTGATAGATCCACACCACGTGCTTGTTGTGCATGCATGATGTTAACAAAATCATTCTTCACATCAGGTAAATAGCGCAAGGTTAAGCTAACCGCATAAGCAATTTTATAGGGTACACCGAGACGGTTTAAACTCGCAGCAAACTCAGTTGGATGCGTGGTAAAAACAAACACCAATGCAATTGGGAACATACTGAAATACTTCAGCGTTACCGTTAGCAGATAATATAAAGTCTCTTGTGTCAGGGAGTAATCACCCCATAGCGGTAATAATATTGTACTTGAACCTATATACTCAACGCCTTGCTGTGGTGCTAACAAGAACATGAATAATGCGTTGATGCTTAGTACACTGGCCGTGGCAATCAATAACGGCTTATAAACAGGAAAAGGTACTTTGGTTAATTTAAGTAACGTACAGCCAGTAATGATAAGCGCGAGGATCAGGCGTAAATCAAAGGTTGTTAACACCACGGTGACCCAAGCTAGAAACAATACGAACTTAGTGACACCATTTAGTTGGTGCAGGGCTGAATTGGTATTGACATAGTTAATACCAAAATCGATTTTTTTAGTCTTATTGACGTTACTTTTATTATTTTTGTTAATGTCGTTATTAAAAGTATTCTTTATCGTGTTTTTATTCATATTGTTTTTATTATTCGTATTGCTCTTCATTATGAAGGCGTCACTTCAGATTTGATAAACTGCTGCATAAAACCGTCTGTATTGTTGATACCAATTGCATTGGCGAGGGTATACAGACTAGTCACTTTTAAGTTTGCACGGTCAAGTAGCTCTGGATCGCTGAACACTTGCGAAACTGGGGCATTGGCAATTAATTTACTTTCAGCAATAACAATGGAACGTGTAGTGTATTCTAACACTAAGTGCATATCGTGAGAGATGATAAGCACAGTAATACCCAGTGTTTTGTTTAGCGTCTTAATAAACGACAGCATCGATGTGTAGTTACGATGATCTTGCCCTGCGGTTGGTTCGTCTAGAATAAGTAATTCAGGCTCTAATGCTAAGATTGAGGCAATGGTTACACGTTTTTTCTGGCCATAGCTAAGTGCTTCAATTGGCCAGTGACGGTATTTCATCAAACCACATAAGCCCAACACGTGTAATACTTTTTCTTCAATAAATGCGTCATCATGACCACGGTTACGTAAGCCAAAAGCAACTTCGTCAAAAATCATGTGATTGGAGATCATGTGATTTGGGTTTTGCATCACAACGCCAACCTTTTGAGCGCGCTCAAAAATAGACAAATCAGCTATATCTTCACCATTAAGCTTAATAGTGCCGGTATCTGGTGCGATAACGCCCATGATCAGCTTGGTGATGGTCGACTTACCCGAACCATTCTTACCTAAGATAGAAACAAATTCACCGCGATTAATGCTAAATGAAATATCTTCAAGGGCATTTTTTTCGCCAGTGTAAGAATAGGTTAAGTTATTAATTTCAAGTAATGTTTCGTTTGTATCTGGCTGAACAATAGGTGCTTGTGCATTAAACCAATTAGTTAACTGCGCTTGGTATTGTTGCAGATCCATCTTTTCGATAAAAGCAGGGTTATCAGATACAACAATAGGACAGTTAGCTGCTTTTAATGCCGAAATATACAGTGGCTCACGAATACCATGAACTTGTAATAGTGGGGAAGCAATTAACTCATCAGGAGACATATCGGCAATGATTTGACCGCGTTCCATTAAGATCACGCGATCGACATGGCGGTGTAATACATCTTCGAGGCGATGCTCAATAATGATAACGGTTTTGCCGGTATCTTGATGTAGCTGATCGATAATTTCGATCGTGGCTTTACCTGTTTTCGGATCTAGGCTGGCCAACGGTTCATCAAATAACAAGATGTCAGTATCATCAACCAGAATACCCGCCAATGATACTCGCTGCTTTTGACCACCTGATAAGGCATACGGTGAATGATCCAGTAACTCATCAAGATCAACCATAGCAGCCGTTTTCTGTACTATAGGTAACATTTCGGCTTGAGAGATCATGTCATTCTCAAGCGCGAACGCAATATCTTCACCTATGCTTAAACCGACAAACTGGCTGTCGGTGTCTTGCAACACAGTACCAACTGACTCACTGTAGTCTTGCATTCGTAATCCTGACACCGGAGTATCATTAATGGTTAAGCTGCCAGACATTTCGCCTTTTACCGCATGAGGAATAAGACCGTTTAAGCATTGCCCAAGAGTAGATTTACCACTACCACTAGGACCAATAATGACGATTTTCTCTCCTTTCTCTATCCTTAGATTTATGCCTTTTAGTGTCGCTTTATCCTGCGAAGCATATTTAAAAGAGAAGTCAGAAAATTCGATGGTCATTGTTGATTAACCCTCGGTCAAGTTGCGGCTTTGTTTCTTACGTTTTGCAAACGCAGTCAGTAGAATGTAGCCAACAATAGCGATTAATACTGTATTACCTGCTGCAATAATGGTTAATTGCGTCATCACCTTAGTGAACGGTTCAGCATAAAGGATTGTATCGAGTAGGGCTGATACGCCATAACCAACGGTATTACCAATAAGGGCAAGCACAACGAATAAGGCCATATCTTTCATCGAGAATTGACCTTTCTCTAAACGACCGTTTGTCAGTTTAGGGAATAAGCCGATAACAAGACCAACGATACCTGAGCCTAGTACCCACGTTAACCAAACACCCCAGCCAGAGAATAAGTCTGTTACCCAATGACCGATAAAGCCTACTAAGAAGCCAACTAATGGACCAAATAATACCGAGAAGAGAGCAAGTACTGCCATCGCTGGTTTAAGTGTCGTGTTTGCAAATACCGGAATACCAAACATTGGCAGTCCGCCGATACCATATAACGCAGCACCAATTGCAATCACAACAACGGTTTTAGCTGAAAGATTCATAATAAGCCTTGGGGTAAATTAATACGAAAAATTAAAGGTGCAAATTATATAGGATTACCGACAGTTAAGGAAATAAACTTGTTGTAGTTTATTATTAACCCGCATTTTAACAGGCTATTGTTTAGATATACGCCAGCTAATTCAAGATCTAGCGTTGTCATCTGACTGATATGAAATAATTACACTGGAAAGTCTTGTTCCATTAACCCATGTTGCAAACATGTTAAATATATTTAGACATTCAAATAGCTGTTTGTTATGTTGATTTTTCATTCAAAGGAATAGGATTAATCGACATGAAACTTGAGTCATTGGCACTTCATCACGGATATGAATCAGAAGCAACCACCAAAGCCGCAGCCGTACCTATCTATCAAACCACATCGTATACTTTCGATGATACCCAGCATGGTGCTGATCTGTTTGACTTAAAAGTGCCTGGCAACATTTATACTCGTATCATGAATCCAACCACGAATGTACTAGAGCAGCGCTTAGCTGCGATCGAAGGTGGTATCGGTGCATTAGCTGTCGCATCAGGAATGGCCGCGATCACTTATGCTATTCAAGCACTGACAAAAGTTGGCGATAACATTGTCAGTACTAGCCAACTTTATGGCGGCACTTATAATTTGTTTGCACACACGTTGCCTCGTCAGGGCGTTGATGTTCGCATGGCTGCATTTGACGACTTTGCTGGCCTTGAAGCTCTAATTGATGACGATACCAAAGCGCTATTTTGTGAATCAATTGGCAACCCTGCTGGTAATATTGTTGACCTGCAGCGTTTAGCTGAAATTGCCCATAAACATGGTGTACCACTGATGGTGGATAATACGGTGGCGACGCCTGTTTTATGTAAACCGTTTGAACATGGTGCAGATATTGTTATTCATTCATTAACAAAATATATTGGTGGTCATGGCACGACGATAGGGGGAGCGATCATCGATTCAGGTAAATTTGATTGGGCGGCACAACCTAAGCGTTTTGCGTTACTGAATGAACCTGATGCTTCTTATCATGGTGTTGTTTATACCGAAGCATTTGGTCCTGCAGCCTTTATTGGCCGTTGCCGTGTTGTTCCACTCAGAAATACGGGCGCAGCGCTTGCTCCCCAAAGTGCATTCTTGTTGATGCAAGGACTAGAAACGCTTGCGCTTAGAATGGAACGTCACTGTAGCAATGCATTAGCTTTAGCCGAGTATCTTGAGCTGCATCCGAAAGTGAGCTGGGTAAATTATGCGGCACTAGTGAATAGCCCCTATCAAGATAATTGCCACAAGATAACAGGTGGTAAAGCTTCCGGTATTATCAGTTTCGGTATTAAGTCAGAATTAGCCGGTGGCGGTAAAGAGGCGGGTGGGCGTTTTATTGATGCGCTGCAGATGATTTTACGATTAGTGAATATTGGTGATGCGAAGTCGCTGGCGTGTCATCCTGCGTCAACGACTCACAGACAGCTTGATGCCGCAGAGTTAGCTAAAGCCGGGGTGTCGGAAGATCTTATCCGTATTTCAGTGGGTATTGAACATATTGACGATATCATTGCTGATGTGAACCAAGCTCTAGAGCAAGTTGGTTAATCACGCGTAATTGTCGACTGTTTTCAAACAATACACTCATGGGGTTAATACTCACGAGTGTATTGTATACCCTCATCCTTTCATATTATCTGATATAAAAATATATCGGGTATTTTAGATAATCCTTTATTTTCAACTAAAATACAGTGATGTAGTCGAGTCATTTGGAGTGCCAATGCGATTGTATTTACTGAAGGTTCCATTATACATCTTGCTATTGGTAGTTCTCTGCCCAAGTATTCTTTACGCGACACCAGATAAAGACCCACCATCACAAAATTCAGGGCCGCCTCCTATGCTGGTGGAAGTCAGCCAAGTTACCCGTGGAACAGTAGAGCCTATGGTTAAACTCGTTGGCAGTATTCGCTATACACGAGTATCACGTGTTGCTGCGGAGGTTGCTGGTATTGTAAAAACTATTCACTTCACAGCTGGCTCTCGAGTCAAAGTCGGTCAACCTTTAGTAACTCTGCGCTCTGATTTACTTGAAGCCAGACTTGCTGGTGTTCGTGCTAACTACCGACAGTCTCAGCTTGAACTGGAACGCGCAGATAAAGATTTACAGCGTATAAAAGCGTTATACGCTGATAAATCAATTTCCGAATCTCTGTACGATGAAAACTATTATCGTGTACTCGCACAGAGAAAACGTGTTGTATCTCTTAAGGCAATTCTCGATTATCAGCAGTTACAAATACAAAAGACCCAGATAAATGCCCCTTTCAGTGGTTTGATTCAAGCAAAGTTGACAGAACAAGGGGAGTGGGTTGACATTGGTGGTCAGATTGCCGTGGTTGCTGATGATAAAAATATAGAGGTTGAAGTCGATGTTCCTGGGCACTTGTTAAGTTTTTTATATCCTGGTCGCCAGATTTCGGTTCGCAGTGGCGGCAAAGACTACAGCAGTTTGTTTGTTCACTTTATTCCCCAAGGAGACGTTGTGACACGGACGTTCACAGTCAAGTTGAAGCTTGAGCAAGGTAAAGGTTTAGTTGCGGGCATGCAAGCACTGGTTAGTTTACCTAGTGGTTCCAAACTTAACAGCCAGTTAGTACCGAGAGATGCCGTTATCAGACAGTTTGGTAAACCGGTTGTTTTTCTTGCCGTTGATGGCAGAGCTGAGATGGTTACTGTGCAGATCTTGGGTTATAAAGGCATGCTCGTTGCGATAGAAGCGCCTGAAATCGCTGATTTACAGCAAGTTATAACCAAAGGTAATGAGCGAATACACGACGGCCAGGCTATTCGCTTTTAAACCGTAGGCCACAATTTTTTGACCATTAGACAACATAGAGATTGCTTATGGACATTATCCGCTTCTCAATTTTAAAACCTGTCACCATTCTGGCTGGTATTATCATGCTGCTGATGTTCGGTATGATCAGTCTAACGCGGTTACCTTATCAGCTTAGTCCGACTGTGATTGAACCTGAGATCCAGGTTAAAACCAGCTGGCGAGGTGCGACCCCCTACGAAATTGAACGTGAGATCATTGAAGAGCAGGAAAACATTCTTAAAGGTTTACCTGATCTTATCGAGATGGAAAGTGAAGCACGTAATGGCCAGGGCAGTGTTACCTTACGTTTTAAGGTTGGCACGAGTGTTGAACAAGCGTTACTGCGTGTTACTAACAAGATCAACGAAGTGGCTTCTTATCCTGCCGACGTTGATAACCCTGTCGTGACCGCCTCTGGTGCCACTGCGTCCCCGGTGATCTGGATGATCCTGAAAACGACAGGTAGTAATCAACGTCCGGTGCAAACCTACAAAACATTTTTTGAAAATGAAGTTCGTCAGCATATAGAGCGGGTGAAAGGCGTGTCTGAGCTGTTTGTTGGTAGCGGAACCGAAGATCAGATGCATGTGGTCATCAGTGCCGAGAAACTGGCCGGATACGGGTTGACTATTAATGATGTGATCGAGGTGATTCAAAATGATAATACCAACATATCGGCAGGTACGTTGGCGGTGGGTCGGCATGATTTTCGCGTTCGCACCATTGGAGAGTTCAAATCGGCTGAAGACATCGCTGCTGTCGTATTACGCTCTACCGGGCAGCAACGGGTATTACTGGGTGACGTAGCTGAGGTCCGGCAAGATTATGCCAAGAAAAATTCGGTTGTTTTACACAATGGGATCCCGGGTATTGCCATTGGTGTTCGTCCGGAAACTGGCACTAACATTCTTGATATGACGGACCTGGTTGAAGCGCGTTATCAATGGTTAAACGCCAACACGCTCGAAGCAGAAGGACTCTATCTAGACTGGGTTTATGATCAACGGTTCTACATTAACGGAGCTATTGATCAGATCCAACAAAACATCATCTTTGGTGGGTTGCTTGCCGTAAGTGTATTATTGCTATTTTTACGCAGTGTCCGCGCTACTATCGTTGTTGCTACGGCTATTCCAATCAGTGTTATAGGCACCTTTATTTTTCTTGATTTTCTGGGTCGTAACCTCAATGTTGTTAGTCTCGCTGGGATCGCTTTTGCTGTTGGCATGCTGGTGGACAATGCCATTGTGGTTATCGAAAATATTGTGCGACATCGGCAGATGGGGAAAACAGCATTCGATGCAGCTCTGCATGGGACTAAAGAAGTATGGGGAGCTGTGTTGGCCTCAACCATTACCACTGTTGCGGTATTTTTACCTGTGGTCTTTATTGAAGAAGAAGCAGGGCAGCTGTTTCGTGACATCGCGATCGCTGTGGTTGCCGCTGTCTCGCTAAGCCTGTTTGTATCGATATCGGTGATCCCTATGTTTGCCTACCGATTGTTTCGTGGTGAAAAACAGATAACAGTTCATAAACGCACGCTTCTTGATAACCTAGGACAGCGCCTGTCAAACGGATTGATGGCACTTGTCACTCTGGCTATCCGTAATTCGCTAACGCGGCTTACGACTATTGGTTTGCTTATTACGTTGGCAATCACTTCTGTTTGGCTATTAACGCCAAAGATGGAATATTTACCACAAGGAAATCGTAACCTAGTACTTAATATATTGATACCACCACCGGGATTATCGACTGCGGAGCGGGTGGAGATAGGCGAGCATTTTTTTGATATGGCACTGCCACATATCGGGGCAGAAGTGGATGATGTACCCGCGATCAAAAATATGTTCTACGTCGGTGCTGAGGGGTTTATGATCTCAGGTGCTATCAGTGAACAATGGGATCGTGCCAGCGAATTACTGCCTTTTTTTACCGAGCTGATTTACAGTATTCCAGGTATGTACGGCGTGAGTTTACAACCTGGAGTATTTGAATCCGGACTGGGTGAAGGACGAGCGATAAAACTTAATATTAGCGGTAATGATCTGAATCAAATTGTCACCGCTTCTGGGACGCTTTTCAATATGATCCATACTGAGTTAGCTGGCAGTCAGATACGACCGATACCGTCTATTGAACTAACCTATCCAGAAGTGCAAATTTTGCCAGACCATGACCGCTTACGTGCTAATAATATGTCGAACCGTGATTTAGGCATAGCACTGGACGTTTTAATGGATGGCCGCGTTATTGGTGATTTTAAACAAGAGGGCAGAAAGAAAATAGACTTGATCGTAAAAGCGGCTGACAGTGATTTTCCCACCCCGCAAGCGCTTTATCAGGCGAATCTAGCCACTCCTGATGGTAAAGTCGTGCCGGTATCGTCATTAGCGAAATTACAGCAAACCACAGGCATGGCCTTGATCCGCCATCTTGAAAGAAGCAGAACAGTGACGTTGCAAATAACGCCGCCGAAATCAATGCCATTACAAAGAGCAATGGAAATCATAGAGCAACAGATTATCCCACTGGTGAGTGATATGAACTTACTTAACGGCTTACAAGTCGATATGAGCGGTGCTGCCGATAAGCTAGTGCAGACTCGTGAAGCGCTACAATGGCATTTTTTACTGGCTACGCTGATCGCTTATCTATTGATGGCGTCGTTGTTTGCTAATTTCATTTATCCATTAATTATTATGCTAACAGTGCCGCTGGCCGGGGCGGGTGGTTTTATTGGCCTCAAGCTATTAAACGTATTTATCGTTCCACAGCCAATGGACGTATTAACCATGCTAGGTTTCGTTATCCTTGTCGGTGTGGTGGTGAACAACGCGATCCTAATTGTCTATCAAGCGCTGAACAACTTTCACTCTGGGGGAATGGGTCATCAACAAGCGGTGCTTGAATCTACCCGCAGCCGTTTGCGTCCGATATACATGAGTGCAACCACCAGTATTTGTGGCATGTTACCACTAGTACTGATTCCCGGGCCAGGAACTGAACTTTATCGTGGCCTCGGTAGTGTCATTCTCGGTGGATTGGCGGTTTCAACTGTGTTTACTATCTTTGTCATCCCTGCCATTTTGGTATTTGCTATTCGCATGGAAAAGCATTAACAATTACCTTTTTTGGCTTGTCCTGGTGGACAAAATTTACCATGTGAATCATGATTATCTTTGGTCGATACTTTAATTTGAACGTCTTCGACTTCACCTTCGACGCGAGTAAGTTGGCAGCCTGTCATATTAGCTAATATTAACATTGTGAATAGCAGAGTTCTCATAAATATAAAAATACCTTAAATTGCTGTTGATACTCTTATATTAGTCCAATGAATAAAAATCGGTGCTGAAGCGGCATAAGCTGCAATCATTATTTACATTTCACCCTAGAAAACATGCATACATGAAGAAGTGTATGAAAGCTATATTTTAGCTGTTGTAGACAGAGTGATGTAGGCACAATTTCGTTTTATCGACCCTAGTAGGAGTCACATTTTATGAAGACCTATAAATGATGTGATGCCTGTGAGTGAATTGGTTGATCTCGATCAAATAAGATGCTTTAAGCTGGTTATTACTGCCTAGCCATGTTCTAGGTCGTTTATGTATTGAACTACTCTTTTAATAGTGATGAATATCACCTTATTTACTGGGGAGAGTGATCATGAAGTTACCGCTATTATTCTTATCTATTGCGCTTGGTGCAAGTATATTAACACCAACCGTGTTAGCGAAAGTTGTCGGCACGCTCGACAATGTCAAAACGAATACCGCTATTGTTATCGATGGTGTGGTTGATTCTGCGTGGTCGTCAGCGCCAGTGTTGAAGGTTAATATCAACAAAATACCTTACCAGCCGAATAATGGTTACGGCGGTATCAAGCAAACCATGTATACGATCCAGTCGATGCGTAATCATGGTGACATTTATTTTCTTATTCAGTGGGGAGACCCGACAGAAAGTTTAAATCGATTTCCATGGATACAGCAACCTGATGGCAGCTGGCAGCAGTTGATGAACAAAGATAATACTGGCCATGGCAATACTTATTATGAAGACAAAATGGCTATTCTCTGGAATATTAATTTAAAAACATTCAAGAAGAAGGGTTGTGCTGCAGCTTGCCACATGGCAAAGAATGGTATGCAGAAAGGCGTTGCTGATAAAGCCCCTGGACGCAAATATACCAAACCAGGTACAACGATTGATATGTGGCACTGGAAAAGTGTGCGATCTAATCCTGTCGGCCAAGCGGACGATCAATACATTCACGATAATGTTAATCCGAAAATGAATAAAAACTGGGGGCGCTCCGGTGACGTTAAGAAGGGCGGTGGTTATCGCAATAATGTTAAAAATGGTCAGCCTGCGTTTGTACAACCTGACCTGACTAATGCTGCCGTCGTGGTACTTGAGACTAAAAAAGTGCCGATTGATTCAAGCTGGGTTCAGACAGACCGTATTCCTGGTATTGTCACTGCGCCGTTTACTGGATCTCGCGGTGATTTAACCGCGAAAGGTGTTTGGAAAGATGGTATGTGGACCTTAGAGATACGTCGTCCGATGGTTACTACCGGTAATAAATCCAGTATTCAAGACGTACAATTTTCTGATCTTTCTAAAGCTTATGACTTTGGTGTATCGATATTTGATAACTCGCAAATCAATCACGTCTATCACGATGGTGTTTTACAAATGCGCTTTAAATAGTCAACCATATATTTATCAAAATGAGGTGCTGATATGGATATTAAATCGTTGAACCTAGCCTCTCGCTTGGCTATTTCGGGACTGTGTTTGTCAATTTTATATGGCATATTGTATGCGGCTATGGCTATTTCGCTCAGCACCACAGGTAAAATTGCACAGATCCCAACTTTGGCTACTGTACAACAAAAATATGGCGGTATTGCCATTGTGAGTGCAATGCAAGGCTCTATGTATGATGAAGTTTCTGATGATGAGTACATTGAGGTTGTGAAGCATTGGGTTGAGATTGGCAGCCCCGAAGCGTTATATGATACTGACATCGCGCCGATAATGGATGAAGACTGCACTGATTGTCATAATGTGAGTTCGACCATGACAGATGCGATGACATCATTGCCATTAACGACGTACGTTGAAGTAAAAGCATGGACGAAAAAAGGGGTCCCCTGGAGCAAGTTGGCGGTTGAAACCCATACTCACTTATTCGCTATCAGTATGATGGTGTTTATTCTTAGTATGTTACTCTCGATGACGCATATCTTCAATTGGATCAAATATGCATTGATTAGTGCAGCATTTCTCGGACTATGGGGCGATGTACTATTTTGGACTTTAGCCAAATTTGTTGGTTTTGTTGGGTATTTGATCCCGCTTACAGGTGGACTGCTTATCAGTGGTATAGGTACAATGACGGTCGTGGTATTACTCGATTGCTGGTTCAAGCTTTCTTTAATTAGCAAATCGTCATTGAATTTGGATAAAGAGAATTAAGTTAATATGAATTGTACACCAATTAAAACGGCCGTAATCGGTTATGGATTTTCAGCAAAAACGTTTCATATTCCATTTATCAGTAGTTTGGCTGAATTTGAACTTACAGCGATAAGTAGTAGCCAAGTTGACGCGGTCACAACCGATTGGCCAAGTGCTAAACATTATCTGTCATCTGATGATCTACTCAAGAATTCTGATGCTGAACTAGTAATTATCACTGCCCCTAATGATGTTCATTTCTCTTTAGCCAAAACAGCATTAGAGCAGAATAAACACGTGATTATTGAAAAACCGTTTGTCACTAACGTTGCAGATGGTGAAGAACTGATTGCGTTAGCTGCAGAAAAAGGGCTCATTTTAAGTGTTTATAATAACCGTCGTTGGGATGGTGATTACCTCACGGTTAAAAAGCTAATACAAGATGGTAGTTTAGGCGAGATTAAGTGTTTTGAATCTCATTTTGACCGTTTTAGACCCGAAGTTCGCCAGCGCTGGCGTGAGCAATCAGCCACAGGTGGCGGGATATTATTTGATTTAGGTCCGCATCTTATTGATCAAATGTTGCAACTATTTGGTGTGCCTGATGCGATCACTGCACAATGCTTAATCATGAGAGAAGGCTCTTCAAATATTGATTATTTTAATCTGGTGTTACATTACTCTGATAAAGTCGCGACATTACATAGTGATTTATACAGTGCGGGACCAAATAAACGTTTCAGTGTGAAAGGCGATAAAGGCAGTTATGAAAAACAGGGCTTAGATCCGCAAGAAGATCGTTTAAAAGCAGGTGTGTTACCTATGGAACCAAGTTGGGCTGATGAAACGGTTGAGCAATATGGCCGTTTATACAGTGCTGACGCAGTCGAAAGTGTTGTAACGCAACGTGGTGGCTATCAACATTACTTCCTTACTATGGCAGATGCAATTCGTTCTAACAGTGAGGCTCCCGTGAATGCTGAAGATGCACTGTGGAGTATTAGACTTATCGAACTCGCAATGGAAAGTAGCCGTTTGGGTAAAACCTTAACAATCATGCGATAGATATTTATCCTTGCTTCGGCAATGCTACTCTCGCAGGGCTGTTGGATTCAGCTTTGGACTGGTTATCAACTATAATAAGTGTATTACTCTTATATTATGAACATCGTGTGTGATGGATTTATAGGATATTACTATGGAAGATAAGCGAGCTGTTTATACCTGTTTACAGGGCGTTGGTATTGTTTTTAGTTTTATTTTTGTCAATGATATAGTTAATGGACGTTGGTTTGATGTCGGATTGATGTTTGTCGTCGTTATGATTGCATTAGCAGTCGTAGATAAAATATCAAAGATTGAATAAGATCGATAAAAAACCTAGTGATTTGTTAGTCACTAGGTTTTTTTAATATTTAATAAAAACGATAAATCAATATTTTTAACTAACTAACTAACTAACTAACTAACTAACTAAACAGGCTTGTTGCTTCAACTGGATTCAGCTCTGCTTCATGCAAGTATTTTTCTTTTGATTCGCTAGAAAAATAAGGTTCTACTAACATGATAATACGCAATACAATACGCTGAGTTATCGCTTGTAAATCGTAATCTTCTTCAGCTAATTGTGTATCCAGCGAATTCGTGGCAATCAAGCATATGGTGTCAGCCATCGAATTTTGCTGTGCCTCTGTCATTTTTATTTCGCTGCTCTTGTTTAACGAGGTTAGCATCTTCAAGAAAAAGCTATGATGATTATTAACCAAACGCATAAAACGACGCTTCAAAAGCTTATTTTCATCAAAGATAACTTTCATGTCACGATAGAAGAATGAATATTGTTGAATTAAACCGACGTATACATTGAGGTACGCCCAGTAATCTTCAAATGCTTGCACATCATCTTCATAAAATGACATTAGCTTATTAATGGCTGCTTCGTACTCATAAAACAGCTCAGTTAATAACTGATCTTTACCATTAAAATGATAATACAAGTTACCTGGGCTTATTTCTAAAGCATTAGCAATTTCAACCGTGGACACTTTGACGTGGCCGTACTGGCTAAACATTTCTAAACTACACTGTAATATCCTATCACGTGTTTTCATCATGTATCCCTAAGCTGATGTTGTCGCAGTTACGGCAGAATCAGCCGCTGATATGTTATCTGAATGTTGAGTTAACTTGGTATTTTTAGCTTTTGCTTGAGTGGCTGTAGCGCTTTCAGCCTCCTTTAATATTTGTTCAATAATAGCTAAGCTTTCTTGTTTAATATCAGAGTTTTGACTCGGCATTGACAATAGTGCGATTTGTTCTGACACTGATACTGATGCACTTTTTAGTACTTCGTTTTCAAGTGTAAGAAATGCGTTGCTCACATAATCAGCGAGGTCTGTTAAATCAGGTAGTGCAGATCGGCACGATACTAGACCGACATTGATTAAACCGTTGTAGCTGTATAACGTAATGTTTAATGACATCCCTGGTGGTAACACAGAAATAGGGAAGCATTGTTCCATTTTCGCACCCATCATATATAACGGCTCATGTGGACCTGGCACATTAGAAATGAGCACGTTCCCCATTGGTGGCAATACGGTATCTAAGTTTAAGAACTCACTAACAACAGCAAGACCTTGGCTCGCCATTGTATAGCTTGTTAGTGCTTCTTTTGTTAGTAAACGAGTTTCATTTTTTAACTTGATACACGAATCTTTAATTGTCATTAAACGTTCAAGCGGTGACTCGCCACCGTAAGCTAATTCGACTAAGCTGATTGCGACTTGGTTGTTTGTCACTGTATCGGCAGCGTCTCTTAAGCTCATTGGCATTTGCGCTACAAGCGGCTTTTTAAGTTTAAAATTCTTACTTTCAAGATAGTTATGGATAGCCATATCACAGATCGTGACAACCACATCATTAATTGTCGCGCCAGTCATCTTACCTATACGTTTAACACGCGTTAGCGGTAATGCTGAAACGGCTGCACGACGAGCACGTTTAGGGCTAACTGAAAAGGGTGTTTTCGGCGCCATAAACGGTGTTGGCATATCTGCTTTATATACATTCGCAGCTTGGAATAACAGTTTCGTTGTTAGCTTAGTCAAAGATGGAATTGATTTAACTTGATCTGATAGTTTTTTCGATGTTTTTGTTATTGAAGTGAGCATGCTATCAAGTTCTTTTTCTTTCTGCTCGCGCTCAACATTCCAAAAAGCGGTCATTGCCCCATCAGTATTACGGCTTAAATATGACATTAATAGTTGGTTGGCTTTTGCTCCATCAGTGAAAGCATGGTGCGCTTTAAGATAGATGGCGAATTTGTTATCTTCTAAGCCATCAATCAATACCATTTCCCATAATGGACGGTTTCTATCAAGCAGTGTTTCATGCTGATGTTCTACAAAATGTAGCAGCTGACTTTCATTGCCTGGTTGCGGTAGCATTGCAAATCTTACATGGTAAGACAGATCGATATTGTTATCTTCTTGCCAGTAATATTGTCCAGTAAGCTGCTTTTTAAGTTTTAAATTAAAAGGTGTTTTAATCTTATCTTGAGACATTAAACAATCGAATAAATCGCGTGTAAAGTGACCTTTGTAATCATCTGGGGCAGAGAAAATCTGTAACCCGGCTACATGTTTAGGACTGGCAACTGTTTCTGTATATAAGAAACCCATATCAACTAGCGTGAGTGCTTGCATGTTATCTAATCCCTATGCAGTAATCCATGAATTGAGTCTTAGACTCTAAACTCTATTTCGTGTTTTTTCTATACCTATGTGGGTACATGTTAGTTTGTTGTTTTTGATTTGTAAATAGTGACAAGGTGTTAAATGTGATTTTAAGAGTATGAAAACAGTATTGATTTTATATTTTTTAATGTTACACCCTGTTTTATGTTGAATATTTGTTAAGTTTTTAACGATGGACATTCGCAGCTAAATGCTGTGTATAAAGAGATCCGATGTGTTTGTGTTAATAACAGATTGTCATGTTAGCGGTTACATTTTTGGCGTTGTAACAGGGCCAAACTAAATATATTTATGCACGATATTTATTTAAGTAGTTGTTTTAAGCGGGTGAGCTGATTAATTATAGTGAGAAGCCATAAGTTGGTTGTTTTGAAACATCCCGTAAAGGTAAAATACCGGGGATAAAAAATTGTATTGGATGAATAATATGGTAATTAAGTTGTTTTATTGCGCGGTGCTACTTATGTTTATTACGGGCTGTAGCCAACGTAATTCGACTGTACCTTCAGATCAAATTGTGACAATCAATGCGCCAACGGCGGAACTTGCTTATCTCCAAAGTCAGTTATTAGCTCAATATAAAGATTGGAATGGTACGCCTCACAAATGGGGTGGGATGAGTAAAAAAGGCATTGATTGTTCAGGCTTAGTTAAACTGACTTTTGAGCAAAAATTTTCCTTATCTCTACCTCGGACAACTGCCGCTCAAGTTAAAGTTGGTTATTCGATTAAACGCCAGCAATTACGCACTGGTGATTTAGTTTTTTTTAAAACTGGAGTGAATGTACGTCACGTTGGTATTATGGTTGATGAATTACAGTTTTTTCATGCATCGAGCAGTCGTGGTGTGATCTTATCGCGCTTAGATAATCCCTATTGGAATAGCCACTACTGGCAATCAAGAAGAGTTAATTTATAAATGATGGAACAGAAATTAATTAAAGTTGTGGTTGGGTCTAAAAATCCAGTAAAAGTAAATGCATCACGTAGCGTTATTGCAGCCTTGTACCCAGATCATGATGTGGAATGCGAGGGGATTGATGCCCCTTCTAATGTACCAGACCAACCAATGGACGCAGCGGAAACCCGTGAAGGTGCGATTAATCGTGTTAAGTATTGCCAACAAAATGCTGAGGCTGACTTTTATATTGCTATCGAAGGCGGTGTGGATCTACTGGACGATGGTCCTGCTACATTTGCATATGTTGTCATCGCCAATAAAGAACAGCAGTCTGTCGGACGAAGTGCAGCGTTACCATTACCTGCACCTATTTATCAGTCGTTACTCGATGGTGAAGAGTTAGGGCCTGTGATGGATAAGCTATTTAAAACCGTCAATATTAAGCATAAGGGTGGGGCTATTGGCTTGTTAACCAATGGCCATGCAACACGCGAAAGTAATTATACGCAAGCGCTGACATTAGCAATGGCGCCATTTTTATATCCTGATCTTTATAACTTGTGACCGATATTTGAATACTTTGTAATTTTGTGTAAATAAAACTCACACCTGCTATTGATAATCATTCTCAATTGCAGGTATGATGAATACATGGAGTTTTAGCACGTTTATAAAGGACTAATCATGTCTTCTAAGGTTAATTTAAGTATATCGAGTCAGAAATTAGCTGAGTTGATCCGGGCGGGTCACTTATGCGCTGCGGATTTAAACTGCTTAGATCCCGAATCGAAACAGCAAGTTTGGCAACTATGTTTATGGAGCTGTAATAAACGTGTTAATTGTACTAAGTCATGCACTAAGCAATGTAATAGCGGGTATTGCGAAAGTGCTAAAACGGTGATTAACAAAAATACTGTTACAAGTGACCAATCAGCATTGATCACAGTTAACACTGATTGATCGTTGTGGTTATGGTTGTGATTTTTTAAATCGCTTTGATTCTCTCAAGGGCTCTTTTAACCACTCTATTAACCGCATGAACAACGGTGCGACCAAGGGAATTAGTACGCCTGCGATAATCAATGAAAATGCGATTACCTTGTTTACTTCCAGTTGTTCATTGTAAAACATAACAGAACCTATTAAAGCAAAGATAGGCACTAACAGTTTAAACGGACTCATCACGCTGAGCGGGTACTTAGTCAGCATTTTATTCCATACCCAATAACCTAATAGCGTGGTTGGATAAGCCTGAAATAATACCGAGGCCAGTGCGGTTGAATTGAGTGTGGCTAATTCGCTATACAGACTAACTCCATTGACTAGATACGCCATTGCAAATAACGGCAGTGGTGCAAATACACAAGACCAGGCTACAAAAGCAAACATATCTTTAATCGCCATTTTTTTAACCATTAAGCTAATGCTGCTAAAGCCGATAGCACCAATAAATGCAAATATAAAACCAATCAAGGTAACAGAGCCATCAGTAATATTAGCAATGAAAACCAGCCCAATTAAGGACAAGGAAAGACCCATTTTTAAACTTGTACTGATACGTTCTTTTAGAAAAACCATTCCCATTAATACGCTAATAAATGCACTGAATTCTAAGATGATACTTGCGATGCCTGCGGACAACCCCGTATAAATGGACATAGACATCATCCCCCAAACCCCAACACCAAATGTGATGCCATAGAGCGCTATATAGAACCAACGGACATCTGGTTTACGGACAAATAAGATAGCGGGGAATGCCGCGAAGGTGAAACGTAATCCCGTTAAAATAAAGGGATCTATGTTATCTACCCCTGCTTTGATAACAGAGAAGTTAAAACCCCATAGACAAGTTATCGCAACAATGATGATTAAGTGAATAGGTGATATCGATCTTCCGTGTATCGGTATTATTGATCTTTCGTTCATAGGTGCTATCAATTTTTTGTGCATAACCATACTCCGTCGTTTTAGTGTTTGACTAGTATGTCGAGTTGATAAATAATAAACAGATGTACTTTTGGTAAACTTTTAGGGTACAGTTAAGATTCATATGCATAGTAGGTGTTGAGGGAGAGGACGAATGACGGCGCGTTATATTACAATTTCAGATACGATTATTAACGACATTGATAAAGGCTTATTACTTATCGACCAACGTATGCCCTCGTTAAGACAGTTTACTCAGTTACATGATGTAAGCATGACTACGGCCAATAACTGCTATCAGCGGCTACTCGACTTAGGGTGGCTACATGCCAAGCCGCAAATCGGTTACTTTATTACCCAACCGTTGAATAAACAAAGCACGCCGGTATATCCCACCTTTCATGCGCAAACAGTTAAGCCTAAAGTCTGCCTATCCATCGACAGAGGCTTGCGCGGACCGTTCTATACCGCACAGCTGCCTGCAGCTCTGTTACCGCAAGAAACCTTGAGTCGATGTTTACGACGTGCGAATCAACGAGCTGGTGCTGATCTGTTTGCTTATCCTGATTATCAAGGTGATATTGCGCTACGTACAGCCCTAGCCAATCATTTTTCGCAACAACACTTTCCGTTAAGTGCTGATAATTTAGTGATCACAAATGGCTGTATTGATGCGGTTCGCAGTGCTATTGAGATCACGACCAATCCAGGAGATACAATCGCGGTGTCATCTCCTTGCTTTAGTGGGTTACTGGATTTATTGGAGAATATGGGTAGGTTAGTGATTGAGATACCGTGTTACCAGGCACAGCTCGATTTGGCGCAACTTGAAGATCTACTTAAAGCTAAGCGTATCTCTGCCTGTCTATTCAGTGCTAACCATATTAATCCACAAGGGTTTTGCTTGAGCAATCTACAAAAGCAGCGTATCGCTGAACTTGCGGAACATTACCAAATACCTGTGATTGAAGATGATATTTACTTGGAGTTAAGTTATTCCAATACTACGCCTTTACCGATTAAGTACTGGGATAAATCAGGTTGGGTATTGTGGTGTAGTTCGGTCTCGAAAACGATTGCTGCGGGTTATCGTTTGGGCTGGTGTGAACCAGGACGCTATTTTAATGACTATTTACAGTTACGTAATGTGCAGTTTTTTGGTGTGAATAATATTGTCCAGCATACGGTCTGCGATTTTATTAATACCGGGCAATATGCGAAACACTTGAAGAAACTAACTGCAACCTTGGCATCCCATGCGCGGCAGTATCATGGTTTATTGCGAGAATTATTGCCTGATAATACTAAAATAAGTGTAGCGGAAGGCGGTATGGTTATCTGGTTACAGCTCGATGGTATGGACAGCCAAATTGTACTTAGTGAAGCATTAAAACAAGACGTATCATTTCGTGCTGGTAGTGAGTTTACCACGCTCGCGTATTATCAAAACTGCTTGAGGTTAAATATTGGCTGGCCGATTGTGGCAAATGAAAAAGATATGGCTGATAAACAAGCTGCAGCACTGGCGTTAAGAGCTAAGCTTGTTATCTTGTGTGAACTGATTAACGCCAATGTTGCAGTAAATTAAGTTACAGTAAATCTATTCTTCATTCAGCACATCAGTCGCGGTGCCGAGGTACACTTCAGCAGCCAAGAGTGTTGATTCATGTAAGGTTGGATGCGCATGTACGGTATGGGCGATATTACCTGCCGTAAAATTATTATGTATTGCTAGGCATATCTCTCCGAATATTTCATCGGCATTGTTACCCATCATCCCGCCACCGATTAATTCGTGGTTGTCGGTATTAAAGATCAGTTTAGTTAAGCCATTGGTGTTTACATCTGTATTCGCTCGGCCCAGTGAACGCCAAGGAATATTCACTACTTTATAATTTAAGTCACTGCTAGCTAATTGTTTTTCTGTCCAGCCTAACCAGGTAGCAGTCGGGAAGCTGGTGGCGATGAAGGGATAAGTTAACAAGTTAGCCTGTGGGTGCTGATCGTCAGTTATAAAAACCGCATCATAACAAGAGTCAGGCAGTGCTTTACCTTTACTAGTACCAAATAACTGTACATGGTCATCAGTGCAATTGAGGGACGTTATTTGTGTTTTCGGTTTTATTTTGAAAAGCCGTTTTACGTAACGTTGAAAGGTTTTATTGATGTCTTTGTCTAGCTCTGGAAATACTTCATCATCAGTGATAAAGATATCAACGTTAGCGCCTAGCGCTTGATAAATAGTCGCAATCTCAATGGCATTAATACCAGTACCAATAATAGCGAGTTTATTGGGAATAAAAGGCAGGGCGATTGCTTCGTTATAATGCCAGATATGCTTGCTTGTTGCTGGCGTCATTAAATCGTTATGGTGTTTATTTTTATCTGGTTTAACTAAGCTATCTTGGCTGCTAGCGTAACCTTTATTAAAGTCATCTTTTCGAATCAGGTAGTACTGACTTTCAAGTTGATCTAGCTTATGACGAATTGCAGTAAGGTCTATGCTGGGTTCTAAATAGCTAATACCTTGTGGACTTGCACCTCGAATACTATGAATTGATTTAGCCATATGCAATAGCGCGTGAGTTCGGACTATAGTCGTATCGACGTTCTGTTGTTGTATACTTGCTTTCATTTAAACTCTCGTTAAAACACAGAAAGTATCAATTTAGCATACACATAATACCTATTTATAGGTGTTTATGAATTGTTTGTTATCTGTGTCGCAATATGATTATTCTTGATAATGTGGCAATAAAGGTAAATGTTCTGGAATGTAGCAACAATAGCAGAGCTTCTGGTAAGTGGGTGCAAAAAACAGCTAGTGAATCTAAGTGGATGAATTCAAGGCTTTAATGTGAACCGAGTTGATTCACCTGTTTTAATTTGTTAATTAAACATCTGTAACATGTTACAACGCTGAGTAGTGCTATTACTTGATTTAAATTAAATATTTAGTGTATTTGTACGAATGTTTTATTTTTACCATTATTTCAATGTATTACTCTCAATTACATCTAAAATAAATTATCTTTAACATGAAATCATCATTAACTTAAGCTTAACATCCTGTTATCGCTGTTTTAAAAATGAAAATGGAGTATTCCCTCTAAATATGACTTGCTGACATGTTTAATCAGTCCTAATATATCCCTAATTGGGTGTTTTTGTGAAGCCCTAATGTTGCCGCTTATTAGAAGGATTATGATAATGCCTGTATTAGAAGTCGAAGCAAAAATACGATCAGCTCATCAAGCTTTAGATTCAAATAAAGCCACAAGTAAACCCGAAGCCGTTCGCTTAAACGATGTCGAAGAATTAGTTGATGCGGTACTTGCCGAAGTCGGAAACCATATTGTCTTGGGACTGCCGATCGCAATTGGCAAAGCTATTACGTTTAGCAACGCGTTATATCAACGAGCAAAGGCTGATCCAAGTATCACGTTGCAAATTGAAACAGCTATATCGTTGGA